>Ga0208958_1000237_pt1 | contig 69257 bp, 64 predicted proteins | sample RifOxyB1_FD_184032 | JGI IMG/M metagenome (GOLD analysis project Ga0208958, IMG submission 184032) | Soil microbial communities from Rifle, Colorado - Rifle Oxygen_injection B1 (SPAdes) | ecosystem: Environmental > Terrestrial > Deep subsurface > Rock core/Sediment | place: Rifle, Colorado...
GCCCGCGACCCCTGCCTTTAGGCAGGGGTCGCGGGCTTTTGCGTGTTAAAATATTTCCGTATGCGAACTACCAAGGTTTGGGCAAATTGGCGAAGGGCACAGTATTTTGCTGGTTTCGCAACCTTTTTTCTTTTGGTTGCCGGATGGATTTACTACGCGTACTTCTACCAAGCACCTGGTTGTTTTGATAATGAACAAAATGATGATGAGACTGGTATCGATTGCGGCGGTTCATGTGTGCGTATTTGTACCGATACGGTGATAGAGCCAGTAGTCAAATGGTCGCGCGCTTTTAGAGTCACTGAAGGTTTATATAATGCGGTCGCTTATGTTGAGAACAGTAACCAGACTGCCTCTACGCCGGCAATTGAATACACCTTCACTCTCTATGATAATGCGGGAGTTATCACTACTCGTAATGGCACCTCTATCCTGCCGCCAAATGGCCAGTACCCGATCTTTGAAGGGCGTATAGAGACTGGCCGCCGCGTTCCAACGCACACTTTCATTGAGATCAAATCACCGGAATTGTGGCAACCTTCTGATATAGGAAGAGAGCAATTTACTGTCGTTGATCGCGAGCTAGAAGAGTCTGATAGTAAGCCACGGCTTTTGGCTAATTTACGCAATAATGGATTAGAGGAGGTAAAAGAAGTTGAAGTGGTAGCGACTATCTTTGACGCCAATGGTACAGCACTAGCGGCCTCACGTACTTTTGTCGATAACTTTTCTCCTCGCAGTGATACTGAGATCGCTTTCACTTGGCCAGAGCCGATAGCCAAGACTATTCGCAGTTGCGAGGTGCCAACTGATATTGTCGTAGCGATCGATGTCTCTGGCAGTATGAATGATGATCAGCAAAATCCTCCAGAGCCGATCTCTTCGGTGAAGACTTCAGCGGCGCGGTTTGTTAATCGGTTAGGCGAAAACGATCATGCTGGGGTAACTATATTTGCCACAGGTGCAAATACTGTAACTATGCTTGGTAATTCCGCCGCCGCCGCCGCTACTATCAGTGCGATTGAGATTGCTTCTGCTGAGGAGCGTGGCTACACAAATACCGGCGAAGGTATCAAAGCGGCGGCGGCGGAATTACTTTCCGAACGCCACAATAGTGGTGCTCGTAAAGTGATTGTGATATTGACCGACGGACTAGCGACCGCTCCTGGGGACACTAAAGAAGCGGAAGAGTTTGCTCTTGCTGCCGCGGTCGCCGCTAAGGCCACAGATACAGAAATCTATGCGATCGGCCTAGGTAAATCTGTCAAAATGGATTTCGTATCTGCACTAGCGTCTTCACCGGCGCAGAGTTATCAAGCACTGGAAGTGACTGATGTTGATCGGATTTACCAGACGATCACTTCTTCTTTGTGTGAGGAAGGGCCGGCCGTGATTGATATTGTGCCGAAATCAACTTCCGGCTTTGTACCTTTAAGATAGGGAATAGGGATGGCGCAAAGTAGTGTTTTGCGGGGCGCCGAAAATAGCTTTGCTATTTTCGGCGCCCTTAATCCCTGAACCCTAATCCCTGTCCCGCTATGTCTTTTTTTCGTAACATTTTTTCCGGCTTAGACCTTTGGCTGTTTATTTCAGCCCTGTTGTTGTCGCTGCTGGGGTTGGTAACGATGTACACATTTCATGGTGACAATGGCTTTTTTGAGCGTCAGATAATCTGGCTTCTTCTTGGTGTTGTGGCGATGTTTCTCTTTATGATTCCTGACTATCGCTTTTTACGCGCTGGAAACACCGCGTTTATAGCCTATGTAGTGGTAGTACTCATGCTTATACTCATCCTATTGTTTGGTGAAGTGACGCTGGGTGCCAAAAGCCGTTTTGACCTCGGGTTTTTCTCACTCCAACCAGCCGAATTTTCTAAGCTTGCGCTGATCGCACTCTTGGCCAAATATTTTTCTAAACGCCACGAAATGATAGGCGACTTTCGTCACATTATCATTTCCGGACTATACACTTTTGTTATTTTTGCCCTCGTATTCATTCAGCCCGACTTCGGCTCGGCACTTATTATTTTTGCAATTTGGTTTGGAATGATCCTGATTTCGGGTATTCACCTCCGACACCTTTTGCTGGTGTTTGCTATCGGTGCAATTGCTTTTGGAGCGATGTGGAGCTTTGTCTTGCTTGATTATCAAAAGGCTCGCATACATACTTTCCTCGATCCTTTGGCTGACATTCAAAACACAGGCTACAACGTTTATCAATCAATCATTGCCGCCGGAAGCGGTCAGTGGATCGGGAAGGGAATTGGTTATGGTACTCAGTCCAAACTAGAATTTTTACCAGAATACCAAACGGACTTTATTTTTGCTGCCTTCGCTGAGGAATGGGGGCTGGTTGGATCGTTGGTGTTGTTTTCACTTTTTGGAGTAGTCGTGTGGCGCCTACTGGTACTAGCCAAACTTGGCGCCACCAATTTTGAACGCCTTTTTGCGACTGGTGTAGCGATTTTTATTGTGGCACACTTCACAATTCACGTGGGTATGAATCTTGGACTCTTGCCAGTCACAGGACTCACTATTCCTTTTATGAGTTATGGTGGTTCGCACTTGTTGGTGGAATGGATAGCGCTCGGTGTCGTGATGGCAATGAGTCGTTACACCATGTCTCGTTACGGACACGAAGAAATTACCCTGACATAACTTGTTCGGGCCACTGTTTAGATGTTGTAGAGAGAAACAGTTTCTCTCCGAGTGCGATCAAAGGTGAAATAACTTGATCTAGTAACGGCGCCGGAGGACAACTGAGCCCGTTTCTCGTGGTTGGTTCGTAGCCCTAAAATGGCTTCAAATAAGGCTTTATTGTCCATTGGTTTTGTCAGGAGTCCGCTTTTTTCATTTTCAATCACTTCGGGAATTCCACCAACGGCGGTCGCCACAATTGGTAGTCCGGCAATACATGCTTCGATTATTACGTATGGCATCGCTTCACTTCGGGAGGCGAGTATAAAAAGATCAGCCGCTTTTAGATATTGTGCCGCCTCGTCAATCTGACCTAGTAGGAAGACATTATCCTGTAATTCTAATTTTTTTATTAGCTCGTGTAGTCGTCTTTCATCTTGACCGCCGCTTATTATAAGGTGGCGAGTGTGCGGCCAGCGTCGCACAATTTCTTTCATTGATTTAATGACTGCATCGTGACGTTTGATAGGATGCAATTCACCGATGGTCATTGACCAAAAATCATCTTTATACTTTTGCAAACGCGGCTCGTCTTCGATAAGTGCTGCGCGTGCTTCGTCACGACTTTTTAAGTTTTCTAACTCACGGCCGTTGTAAATAACGGTCATTTTCCTCTTGGCAAAAGGCCAGTTCATTTGTCTAACAACTTCCTTAGATACGGCGATAGTTTGATGACAAAGAAGAACTGTTAACCAGTGAATTTTTTTAAGTATCACGCGTTGCCAGAATGGACGATCTTCATTGAAGGCCCAACCGTGTGCTGTGAAGACTATTTTTGGCACATGATGTAGTCGTCCAATCAATGCCCCGTATGCTCCGGCCTTAGAACTATTTATGTGAAGGATATCTGGCTTCTCTACTTCTATGATGTCAGAGATCTCCCGCAGTGAGCGTAGTTCTTTGACCAGAGAGATGTCGCGTTGGAGAGAGGGAATTGAGATCACTTTAATACCATCCGATCGGAGCTTGGTGGCGAGTAGCCCGTCGCCACCAAGCGCGACCATGACATCAAAATCCTCCTGGGGTAGCCCAACTGCCAAGTCATAAACGTAGCGTTGAGCCCCACCCCAATTACTCTTAGTTATTAGAAATAATACTTTTTTTCGGTTCTTCATATTTGCCAATTTCTTCTACATTATGCATTATGATTCAGAATCTAGGCATTTTCCACTTATGGGTGAGAGGACTCGAGAGCTATTTATTTTAATACTAGGAGATGTCATCTGTTTTACGGTAGCGCTTTGGCTGACCCTACTCGTCCGTTATACGGAGTGGCCGTCCACCCCAAACCTTCAGGCTCACCTAGGGCCGTTTCTTTTGCTATCGACTCTCTGGATCACTGTTTTCTATATCGCGGGCTTGTACGACAAGCACACGCTTTTCTTAAAGAACCTGCTTTTGTCTCGCATCATCAATACGCAGATCATAAACATTATCGCGGCCGCCATTCTCTTCATCGTCATACCTTTTGGTATCGCGCCAAAGACCAACTTGGTCATTTATCTCGTAGTGTCCATTATCCTGATTACGGTCTGGCGCCTGTTTTTATTTAACTATTTTTCACCAAAAAACAAACATAAAGCCTTGTTGATAGCCGATGGCCATGAGGCGGTGGAATTGGCGGATGAAATAAACAACAACGACCGCTATAACTACTCCTTTGTCCGGATCTTAGACTATAAGACAGTGCTCAACACCGAGGACTTTGAAAGTAAGTTGTTGAAAGTAATCAATGATGAAGATATTAAGACGATCGTCGCCGACACTAGGAGTGCGCATCTTGCAGAAATAATGCCTTTGATCTTTGACTTATCTTTCTTGCGCTTTGAGTTTGTCTTGCTTGATTTCAACAAGTTGTACGAAGACACTTTCGATCACATCCCGTTATCCTCTTTGGAGTATGAATGGTTTGTTTCTTATATTTCTCCGGACAGTGGTTTTCTTTACACCTTCTTAAAACGTACCGCAGACATAGCAATGGCGGTACTTTTGCTGATACCTTGTGCCATTGCCTTTCCGTTTGTTGCGCTCGCGCTCAAACTCAGCGACGGGGGAGTGATCTTCTACACCACTAAACGCCTAGGACAATTCAACCAACCAATAGATATTATTAAATTTCGTACCATGACCGGTACTGATGATGGAGCCACTACGCTTAATACTAAGTTGGAGGTGACGCGTTTGGGACGCTTCTTACGCAAGACACGCATCGATGAATTACCACAGTTGGTCAATGTGTTGAAAGGAGACCTGTCGTTTGTTGGACCTCGTCCTGAACTACCGGCGCGTGCCGAGGTTTATGCTGAGTCTATTCCGTACTACAACACAAGACACTTTATTAAGCCGGGACTTTCCGGCTGGGCACAAATAAACGACTACAATGCACCGCGTGGAGAAGTAGATGTGGATCTGACTAAAAACAAACTGTCTTACGACCTGTATTATCTTAAGCATCGGTCTTTGCTGTTGGATATACAGATTTCTCTTAAGACCATCGCCACGCTTTTGATGCGTACCGGCAGTTAATCAAAATGAAATGTTAGTAGATGGAAAAACTATTGCCGCGGATATTTATCGTGAGCTAAAAGAAGAACTGTCAGGGCGTACAAAACGCCCGCGGCTTTTGGTAGTGACCGCCGCGCCAAATGTAGAGACACAAAAATATCTCAATCTTAAATGTCGTTTTGCTGAGGAATTAGGAATAGAGGTAGTAGTGCAGGAATTCTCAAGTGAAGTAACCACTCAAGATATCCAAGATTTTTTGGTTGGAGCTTTTGCTACTTATGATGGAGTGATTATTCAGTTGCCATTGCCAGTGCAGGTTGATACAGCGTTGTTGCTTTCGTTACTACCAAAGCAGCTAGATATCGACGTGGCCAATTACGTCGCCACCGAAGCCGAAATATTGCCGCCGGTTGTTGGCGCGATCAAAGAAATTTCAAAGCGTCATCAAATAGATTTTGTGGGCAAGAAAGTAGTAGTGGTCGGGCGAGGTCGGTTGGTAGGGAAGCCGGCGGCACTTTGGGCGGAGGCCCAAAGCGCCGCCGTCACGGTCGTTGATAAAGATACTGTTGATGCTTCGACGATCCTCAAAGAAGCCGACATCATCATCTCTGGAGCTGGTGTACCTGGCCTTATAACCCCAGAACAAATAAAGGAAGGAGTGGCGATCTTTGATGCTAGCACCTCAGAGGAGGGTGGGGTACTCCGAGGGGATGCTGATCCAGCCTGTGCCGAGAAATGCTCGGTTTTTACACCAGTTCCAGGCGGTATTGGCCCAGTTACAGTCGCCGTCCTGCTTAGAAATTTAGTCCAACTGACCAAACCGTCATCATAATATACGTCATGCTCCCACACCTACTTTTGCAGCGGTAGCTCTGTTGAATTGGGCATATAGAGTGTCACGGCACCTTATTTGTCAGAAATTGTACACTTTTAAAAAAGTAGGTGTGGGAGTATAGTAGCCATCGAATATGGAAAACACGACTGGAAACAATATGATTGTACGAATCTTTTATGCTCTAGTGACCCTAGTGTTATCAGCTGCGGTCGCTTTTTTTGTTTATCAAAATACGATTGCTCCGGATACCAAATATCCATTTAAGTTAGGTCTCGACCTAGCTGGTGGTAGTCAGCTTACTTATGTAGCAGACACAACAAATATCGCTCCGGCAGAAGTGCCAGAATTGATGGAGGTATTGCGTGAGGTGATTGAACGTCGCGTCAATGTCTTTGGTGTATCGGAGCCACTAGTGCAAGTAGAAAAAAGTAGCGTTGTGGCCGAGACTGTTGAGCAGCGATTGATTGTGGAGTTGCCTGGTGTGACCAATATCGACGAAGCAGTAAAATCAATCGGCGAGACACCTTTGCTCGAATTCAAATTAGTTGATGAGACGCTGGCTGCAGCACAGGCGGCCATCGAAGCGGCCTTGCCAGACAACGTTAATATCAAGACAAGCGATGGCGGCAGAGAGCCTTACATTGATACAGGTCTAACTGGACGCTATCTTAAGAGTGCACAACTCCAATTTGTTGGACAAACTAATGGCGGTCTGGCAAACGAGCCGATAGTATCTATCACCTTCAATGACGAAGGAGCTCAATTGTTTGCAGAAATTACTGGGGACAACGTTGGCAAAAATCTGGCTATCTTTTTGGATGGCGAAATGATCTCAAGTCCACGGATCAATGAACGTATCGCCGGCGGTCAGGCCACTATCTCCGGCGGCTTTACTCCGGATGAAGCGCGCTCTTTGGCTGAAAACCTAAGTTTTGGTGCTTTGCCTGTGCCAATCAAGTTGGATAGTACTGAGACTATTGGTTCGAGTTTGGGTGAGCGCGCTCTTCACGACGGCGTTTATGCCGGTATCGTCGGATTTATCATCTTGTCACTATTTATGATTCTGTGGTACCGCTTGACCGGAATCGTGGCAGTGATTGCTTTGAGTATTTATGTGGTTTTGATGCTGGCTCTTTTCCAATTTATTCCAGTGGTACTGACGGCCGCAGGTATGGCCGGTCTGATCTTGTCGATTGGTTTGGCAGTGGATGCCAACGTCTTGATTGCTGAACGCATCAAGGAAGAATTACGCACAGGAAAGGGAACAGATGAAGCTATTAAGGAAGGCTTCGGACGCGCTTGGCTCGCCATTCGTGACGCCAACGTTGCCCATATTATTGCCGGCGTTATTCTGTTTTGGTTTGGCACATCGCTCATCAAAGGCTTCGCACTAGTACTCCTAATTGGTGTCTTCGTGTCGATGTTGTCAGCGATCACGATTTCACGAACACTACTGCGTGCTATTCCAGTTAATACTGATAGTAAGATCGGACGGTTCCTTATGAGTTCTGGTTTGGCTAAATAAAGTTATGGACTTGAAAAAACATCAAAATTATTTTTTTACCCTACCGGTGGTGCTAGTGGCTATTTCACTTGCGGCACTTTTTATTTTTGGTCTTAAGCCCAACATTGAACTCTCTGGCGGTTCGCTACTCCAAGTGCATTATTTGGAATATCGTCCAGCAGTAGAATTGATGCAAGAAAAAATTGCTCCGCTTAATCTCGGTGAAGTGTTGATTCAGCCATCAGGTGAGACTGATTATGTTTTGCGACAAAGGGCACTGACAGCAGAAGAAAAGGTTTCTCTTGACGAAACTCTGGCTTCCTTCGGTGCAGTTGAAGAGGAGCGCTATACTTCGATCGGTCCGTCTATTGGTAAGGAGTTGGTTCGTAAAGCATGGTGGGCTATTTCGTTGGTTGTCTTATCGATCATTGTTTATATCGCCTTCGCTTTCCGACATGTTAGCGACTCAACTTCACCGTCAGGACGACGCAATGTTCGCTCTTGGCAGTATGGCGTTGTCGCTATTATTACCTTGGTGCACGACATAATCATTCCACTCGGTCTTTACGCTTGGCTTGGTTACTACACAGGGGCCGAGGTCGGGACTCTCTTTATCGTCGCTCTCCTTACAATTCTTGGTATCTCCATCAACGACACTATCGTTATCTTTGACCGTATCCGTGAAAATCTAGCCATCAACGAAAGTAAGAAAAATCACCACGAGTCGTTTGCTGATGTGGTTTGGAAGAGTATTACTCAGACAATGGCTCGTTCTATCAACACTTCTCTCACGGTAGTGGTGATGTTGCTTGCTCTTGTATTTTTGGGCCCTGAATCAACCCGGGGTATGGCCATCACTTTGACAGTTGGTATGGTTGCTGGTACTTATTCCTCGATCTTCCTAGCCGCGCCGCTACTTGTTCGCATCGAGCAATATCAGAACCGATCTAAGATAAAAAAGGCGTAATTATGATCATCGGACTAACTGGTTCTTTTGGAGCAGGGAAGGGTGTGGTAGTAGATTATCTAAAGACCAAAGGGTTCAAGCATTATGCTGCTCGCGATTTTATAACCGAGGAAATTAATCGTCGCAACCTACCAGTCAACCGCGATTCTATGATCGAGGTTGCCAACGAGCTACGCAGTGAACACGGCCCCGCCTACATCGTCGAAGAGTTATTTAAACGAGCGGCCTCAAGTGGTAGGGATGCGGTAATCGAATCACTGCGCGCTGTCGCCGAAGTGCACAAAATGAAAGAATTAGGCGCCGTGGTGATCGGCGTTGATGCTGATCCAGAGGTGCGTTATAGGCGCATAGTCAGTCGTGGTAGTGAGACCGATCATGTTTCTTTTGAAGAGTGGTTAGCCCAGGAGAAAAAAGAATCGAATCCGGACGATCCTACCAAGCAAGATATCTTTGGTGCTCTCCGCGAGTCGGACTCCATTGTTGTAAATGATGGAACTGTTGAGGAACTGTACCAAAAAATAGACAAACTCCTCAGTTAGTCTTTTGTTTGATTATTGTACTATCGAATAGCACATCGGAAGCTTTATTTTGTCTAGATTTACGAAGTCTGCTGCCCAGATTGTACAGATAAGCGAACATACAAAAACCCAAAATAGACATTTGACATTTTCGATAAATAATGTATACTCCCGAATCTAGATGCTCCAATGACGGGGCATTTTAAGTTCTTTGACTTAGGATAGGAAAGAAGGGGATAGCAATGAAAGGCATGTATGTATTGGCAGCTGTAATAATGCTGCTAGGCATGGAGGCTGCAAAGGCCGTTGCTGGTAATGCTTCTAGCGACTGGAGTAGCACTCCGGGGTTCTCCTCACCTGAACAACAGGCTGTGGATTACAACCGTGCGCAACAACAGTATCTGGCTCGCAAGGGTCTGCTCGGAAACGTCACCAACTACACGACCAATTGCGAGACGGATGGTGCTTGCACCACCAACAATCAGACGAACCTCAACGGTGTCACAATCGTTGATGTAAAGAATGGCGACGGCACTGTGACAGTCGAGACTGACACAGACACCGACGACACCGATCAAACCAACACCAGCGGCTCGATCGACATCGGCACGCTCAACCTGAATTAAGGGGGACGAAAATGAGGGTTAATCGGATTATTGGGGCAGCACTTTTGTTGACAGCAGCAGCACTGGCCGGTTGTGCAACGACAACCGAGAAAACAACGCCCAAGACGGCCACAGTACTTCGTGGTCCAGTGACCACCAAGGTTGCTGGACCGTACGAAGCGGCCAAGGCGTGCGTGGCGAGCATTCCTGAGGTTGCTTCCATTCGCGTCGGCGTCGGTGTCATTCAGGATTTGACGGGTAAAACCAATATCCAGACTGACGGTACCGGCTCGTTCATCACGCAAGGGGCGACTGATATGGCCACTACTTCGCTCGCCGAACTCGGCGTGCAGGTGGTGGAGTTAAGCTTCACCTACAAGCAGAATGTCGACTGGTATGCAGCGAAGGGAGTCAAAGGCTCCATCAAGCAACCGCAATTTATCGTGATGGGGAGCGTAACTGCTCTTGATTTCGGTACATACGGTACGGTGGGCGAACTCTCAATCTACGGTGTTGGTCCAAGAGCTCGTGCTTATCGGGCAACTGGTCGTATGGATCTCCGCCTAGTCACATTGCCGTATGGCAATACGACTGGTGGATCGGTTCAGGCCGTTTCAGCTTTTCAGAAAGAGTTTCTGGCAGTTGAAACAGGTTTGGGCGCAGCGAGTTTCATTGGTAGTGGTGAGGGTCTGACCTTTGCTTCTTTCAATGTTGGCTCCAGCCAGCGTGAACCTATGCAGGCCACTATCGGTTATATGACCGATTATGGATCTGTCGACTTGGTTTTGAAGTTGCTCGACAAGCTCGGGTTACAGAAAACCAAAGTGGCGGAATGTCGAAAATTGCTGGTGGACCCTTATGCGCCCACCGGACACAAGATTCAGGTTGCTAAGGCAAACTGAAGACTCCGACCACAACACTTGCATATTTTCTAAGCATGTGTTATGGTCTTCCGGCTCGAGTGGGAAAGCCGACTCGGGAAATTGAAACTCACAGAAGAGGAAAAGCCTGTGAAAAAGATCCTTTCCATTTTTACCGCCGCCGTTCTCGTTGCCACATTCTCGGCTCTGCCGGCCAGTGCCGCAGATGTCGACATCAACATCAATACCGGCGCCAGCGATATGCTTCAGCTCAATATCGGTGGCGCTCTGGCGCTCGACGAGGTTATCGTCGATCAGACCAACGCGATCAACATCGCGACGGTGGTTGGCGAAGAAGTCGAGGACGTCAACGTCAATCAGGCGGCCGGCAACATTCTTCAGGGCAACCTGGCGCTGGCGGTCGGATTCGATCCGGCATCGGTCGTCACGACCACCCAGACCAATGCACTGAATGTTCTGTCGGCGTCTCTCGACACGAAGGGTTGGAGTGACATCAACATCACCCAGTCCGCTTCCGGCATCATCCAGGGCAATCTCGGTCTCGTGGCCGGCGGCTCGCTCGTCGACCTCTCGCAGGTCAACGCGGCGAACGTCATCGACCTCTCAGTCAACGTCGACTAAGGTCACCCGTTCTTTGCTCCCAAGTGGGAGTCTCAATTGGCCCGATGGATTCATTTCTGTCGGGCTTTTACTATGCGTGGATCTTTGTGCCGGTGAATGTTTCGTTGTTTAAATATTTATGTAGTTCCACCAAGTTATCGCCGTTGATGCAAGTAACTTCAATACCGTTAGCTTCTGCCTCGCGGGCCGCTATTGGATCAAAAGGGGAGGAAAGGCCAGGATCCCATTCGGTTGGTATTAATTTTCTAAATTCAGTCCAGGTAATGTCTTTAATCGGTGTGGCAGTGCTGTCGATCTTTGGGTCAGCGGTGTAGACGTAATCAATATTAGAAAGATTAACGACTTTGTTGGCGCCAATTAGTTTGGCTATTTGTACAGCGCGTAGATCAGTCGAACTCCCTGGCCGGTAGCCGGCGGCGATAATCACCCGCGCTTCTTTTGGTGCGTCCAAGATCTCATCAGGGTTGGTGATCATTACCGGGTAGGCCACGTCCTTGAAAATAGTGCGAAGCAAGTGTCCATTGAGGCGGGTAGCATGAATACCGATCCAGTCTAAATCTTCTTTATCTAGCAAGTGGAGTGAAGCGGCTGCGTCTTGGTAGCGGCGGGCGGTACGCCCGCCGCCGGCAATGATGACGAAACGGCGGTTGCCTTCGGCAACCGCCGTTTCAACAAAGTTCTTAAGAGAAGCCAAAAATCCTGTATCAATTTGATCGGGGACGATCAGTGATCCACCAACTGACACCACTATGGTTTCCATCGTGGTGTATTATACATGGAACAAAATCTCTTATGCAGGTACCTAGAATTATAATCACTACCTTACAGCTCGCTATGCTGGCCTTGATCACCGTCGGTGTCTTGTTGGGTGGTTGGTGGCTGTTAAATCTCGACGTTAACACGGAACAGACTCAGTACAAGTTACAGATGTCTCGCCTTCAAGTTAGTGCGCAAATCTATTATTCACGTCTTCAATATTACGAAGGAGTTTGTAATGATATCGGGCTACCTGCAGGTTGGCGATGTAATTCTAACGAGGCTGGTTATGCGGTCGAATTTGACCTCGGCACAGGTCGTTTTTACTGCATGGATAGCGCTGGATTCTTGGGTGAAACTAGGGTCAGTAAAGGGGTGACAGTTGCCTGTCGTGACTACTAGAGTATTTGAACAGGGCAGGGTTGCAGTTTTCTTTAACATCTGTATAATGGCGCCACTATGCCGGAGGGGAAGGTGAGCGCGTCTTTTGTAGGCGGTAACCCAACCAAGCCAGCTGGCGATTTTTGACAAACACTACGAGCGAGCGTCGTCTGAACATCAGAGTTTATCAAAACTAAGATGTTCGGTTGACCGAGTGAGTGGTGGTTGTATGGGTTTCCATACAATTACAACAGTACGCATCATTCAGTATCTGCTTTACTAGTTGGAAAGCAGGTGCTGGGTAAAAAAATCCAATGTGGCAACCACCACATTGGTACAGCAAGTCCTTTTTTCTTCCAAGAAGAAAGGCAAGACAAAAGATTTTGTAATTTCTTTTGTCTTATCCTTTTAGGTGGTCAGCCGGAAGCGCGAAGCAAAGTACACGCGCAGAGTACGGTTTGACCCAGGTAAGTATCGTCTTCGGACGATTCGAAACCTGTCTTTAATTAGAGTTTGATCCTAGCTCAGGATGAATGCTGGCGGCGTGGATGAGGCATGCAAGTCGAATGAATTTAGATTCATGGCAGACGAGGTAGGAACACGTAGGTACGTACCCCAGAGTCAGGGATAACCCGGCGAAAGTCGGAATAACACTTGATGGTCTCGAAAGAGTAAAGATTTATCGCTTTGGGAACGGCCTGCGGGCTATCAGCTTGTTGGTAAGGTAACGGCTTACCAAGGCTACGACGGCTAGGGGAGGTGAGAGCCTGACCCCCACCGATGGAACTGCGACACGGTCCATACTCCTACGGGAGGCTGCAGTCGAGAATCTTCCGCAATGGGCGAAAGCCTGACGGAGCGACGCCGCGTGGTTGATGAAGTCCTTAGGGACGTAAAAACCTTTTATGAGGGAGGAAGTTTATTGACGTTACCTCATGAATAAGGGGCTCCCAACTCTGTGCCAGCAGGAGCGGTAATACAGAGGCCCCGAGCATTATCCGGAATCACTGGGCGTAAAGGGTGCGTAGGCGGTCATATTAGTCGGGTGTTAAATCCCGGGGCTCAACCCCGGACTCGCATTCGAAACGGTATGACTAGGAGAAGTGAGAGGTGCATGGAACTCAAGGTGTAGGGGTGAAATCCGTTGATATCTTGGGGAACACCAAATGCGAAGGCAATGCACTGGCGCTCTCTCGACGCTGAGGCACGAAAGCGTGGGTAGCGAATGGGATTAGATACCCCAGTAGTCCACGCCCTAAACGCTGTCCGCTGGCTTTAGCGAGTATCGACCCTCGCTGAGGCGAAGTTAACACGTTAAGCGGACCGCCTGGGTAGTACGACCGCAAGGTTAAAACTCAAAGGAATAGACGGGGACCCGCACAAGCGGTGGAGCGCGAGGCTTAATTCGTCGCTAAACGAAAAACCTTACCGAGATTAGAAATCTAGCTGCACGCCTAGGGAAACCTAGGAAGCTTTCGAAGGTGCTAGACAGGTGATGCATGGCTGTCGTCAGTTCGTGGCTTGAGCTGTTCCCTTAAGTGGGGAAACGAACGCAACCCTCGTTGTCTGTTATAAGTGTCAGACGAGACTGCTCCCTCACGGGAGAGGAAGGTGAGGATGACGCCAAGTCAGCATGTCCCTTGATATCTCGGGCTGCACTCACGCTACAATGGTACGCACAACGGGACGCAATACCGCAAGGTGGAGCCAATCCTTATAAAACGTGCCCCAGTTCGGATTGAGGTCTGCAACTCGACCTCATGAAGTTGGAATCGCTAGTAATCGCGGATCAGCATGCCGCGGTGAATACGTTCTCGGGTCTTGTACTCACCGCCCGTCAACTCAGGGGAGCCGGGAGTGCCCGAAGTGCCACCTTGCGTGGCCCTACGGTAAGCTCGGTAACAAGGAGTAAGTCGTAACAAGGCACGGCTAGCGGAAGCTGGTCGTGGATTAATTCCAATTGGACACGTCGTTCCGTTTTGGTAACAAAACGAACCGAACGGCTAATTGGGTCGATATTGTGTATCTCGATCGAGTACGCAATGGTAGATGATACTGATGCCATAAATCGTATTTATACATTCAGGAAAGACTGAAATAACTAAAGGATAAGACAAAAGAGATTACAAACTTCCAAAACTGGCGCATTGCTTCGTCTTTGCGGCACAAAATATTACTCACCGTATATCTATATACGGCTCGCAATATTTTGCACCGCACTCCTCGCACTGCATCCAATTTAGAAAGTTTGTTCTCAAAATTTCTTGCTGAAGATGCGTACTACAAAAAACAGCCCGCAAAGCGGGCTGTTTTTTGTGAGTGATTCAATTATCTAGACTGCCGACCGCTGTTGTTGAAGTAGTCTGGCTGTACGTAAGAATTTTGGTCGAGTCCCAAGCCGCCTATTATCATGTTCACAATTCCCCAGATGCTCACGAGTAGCACAAATGCCCCAATTCCGTAGATTGCCATTTGGCGCGCCTTGTCCTTAGCATCTTTGTTGTCTGCTTCTAATATAAAAAATTTGAATGCATTCCAAACAAAGAATAATAAAGCTACCGCAAACAGCATCGGCAAAACCACGTTTCCAATAAACGACGTTGCTCCTGTAATAAATTCTTGCAAATTACGCATATTTACATTTTACCCCAACTTATTCGCCAGGAAGTGACATCCATTGAATAAGTATCCCGATTTTGCTAGTATAGCCGAGCAAATAAACGCGCGCTTAGCTCAGTTGGTAGAGCATTCGACTGATACTCGAAAGGTCCTAGGTTCGAACCCTAGAGCGCGCACTGATACACAAAACCTGCCCTGCGGCAGGTTTTGTGATAGGTGCGGGTCGGAGCGATGTGTTTTCCTGAAAGAGAAAACACCGCGAGACGGGGTCGCGAGTGCTTTGTAGAATTGGAGTGCGTAGCAACGAACAATTATACTTAGCAACTCGTGACCACAAGGAATGTGCCAATTATGTAATGACCGAAACCCCTAGAGCGCTAATTCACCTGGCCTCAGTATTATTGAGAAGAAGCTCCGCCTCCAACGTAAGAGTTCGTTCAGTGATTTCTTGTATTTGATGGTAAGCATTCCAAGTCAGAGAACCAACAAAAAGCGCGCTTGATATTACAATCATCCACGCTACTGGTTGAAAAAGAGGACTAGCTTCAAGAGTGTGAGTCATTTTAATTACTCCAAGTATAAATCATAAAGGGACGAGTTTTTAGTCATTCCTTACAGTAGCCGAAAATTTAAGAACGTATTTAGGAGAAAACCAATGACACCTACTACACCACCTACCATCACACGAGCCACGAGTAGTGGTAAGGCAAACACTTCAACCAGCCAGCTGGTACTAATTGTAATAACGAACGCGCCAATGATTGCCACAATTAAAAATAAAAAGTAACCATGATGGAAACGACGGGTTGTTCCGGCATAAACCCAGTAGTACGAAATAGAAAAATTGATTGATACACCGATTAGAAAACCGATAGCCACCGCGAACGAATAAGGGACTGCTGTGAATTTAACTAGCGTGAACAGTATGCCAAGGTCTAATAAAAAGGTAGCAAAACCAACCATTGCGTACTTACTGCCACGTGACAGTAATCTTTTTAAAATAGAAGGTTGAGGCATATAGGATTTTAACACTCAGGGTTGATAAAGTAGGCTTTTATGGTGCTTTTCCCTTGCTTCGGGCTTTTGTGTATTATTGACTTATGGAACCACTCGCTTCACGCATCAGACCGCGTGCGCTCGATGAATTCGTCGGACAGGAGCATTTGGTAGGCCCAGGTAAACCAATCAGAGAAGCAATCGAAAAGAAACACCTTTTTTCATTTATTCTGTGGGGACCGCCTGGGGTTGGTAAGACCACCTTGGCCCGTATTTATGCCAATGCTCTCAATGCTGAAATGTTTGAACTTTCAGCCGTTTCGGCTGGCAAGGAAGATATTAGGAGAATACTAAAAACCCCGACACTTCATCCAAAGGTTTTATTTCTGGATGAGATCCATCGTTTTAATAAGGCTCAACAGGATTTTCTCTTGCCGTATGTAGAATCAGGAATGCTGACGCTGATTGGAGCCACTACTGAAAATCCCAGCTTTGAAGTTATTTCGGCACTCTTGTCTCGTACTCGGGTTTTTGTTCTGAATGAATTGGGAGAAAGTGAAATGCTCCAGATCATTAAGCGCACTAAATTGAAGGTACCAAAACCCGCCGCGGATTGGTTAATTGAAATGGCTAATGGGGATGCTAGACAAATGCTAACCTTGCTTGAGCAAACCGAAGCTCTCCATAGCAAAGTATCGCTGGAGCTTCTAAAAGAAACTCTGCAATCTCTCCATCTTCGTTATGATAAGAAAGGGGAGGAGCACTATAATACAATCTCGGCTTTCATAAAAAGCATGCGTGCATCGCAGCCGGACGCGGCTATTTATTATTTAGCCCGAATGGTTGAGGCCGGAGAGGATCCACTCTTCATTGCGCGGCGGATGGTTATATTTGCTAGTGAAGACATTGGCTTGGCCCAGCCAACTGCGCTAGTGGTCGCGAATGAGGTCTTTCGCGCTTGTGAGATGATTGGCTATCCAGAATGCGCGATTAACTTAGCTCACGGGGCGGCATATCTCTCACAAGCCAAGAAAGACCGGCGTTCTCATGACGCATTCTTGGAAGCGCAGGTTGATGTAAAGAAACATGGCAACCTTCCGATTCCTATGCAGATCAGAAATGCCCCCACTAAACTCATGAAAGATCTCGGTTATCACAAGGGCTACAAAATGTATGAACAAGAGTCGTATCTGCCCGAAAAACTAAAGAAGAGGCGGTATCTTAAATAAATCAGCAGCCCGTAGTATAGTGGTCAAACCTATGGATTGGAGCCAAAATTTTAAAGGTCAAAAAATCACCGTCATGGGACTGGGGCTACTTGGCCGTGCGGTAGGAGACGCGGCCTTCTTAGCTGAATGCGGTGCGGAATTGATTGTTACTGACCTGAAGACAGAGGACCAATTGGCAGAGTCTTTGGAGAAACTAAAAGATTTCTCCAACATCCAGTTCACTCTTGGAGAGCACAAAATGGAGGACTTTGAAGATCGGGATATGATTTTGGTAGCGGCTGGCGTACCGAGTGATTCTCCGTACCTGGCACACGCTCGTGCCGCGGGGATACGCTTGGTACAGAGTGCGGCTCTCTTTGCCGAGCTTTCGAAAATTCCGATGATTGGTATTACTGGCACACGTGGCAAATCCACCACCACCGCGATGGTCGCTCATATTGTTGAGGTTGTCACCGGCGAAACGATAATCAAGGGTGGCAATGTACGCGGGGTTTCTAACCTTCAGCTTCTCAAAGAAGTCAAAGCGGATTCCTTAGCTGTTTTTGAGCTAGACTCTTGGCAACTCCAGGGTTTTGGCTGGGCTGGTATCTCGCCGCAAATAGCCGTTTTCACCACGTTTATGGACGATCATGCCAATTACTACAAAGGTGATACGGGCGCTTACTTTGCTGACAAAGCCAATATATTTATAAATCAAGATGATAGTGGAATTTTTATAACTACACCGGAAGTCTTTGAGACTGCCAAAGAGTTTGCGCGCGGTCGCGACATTACTCTTGGACAGGAAGTGGTGTTGGTTGATAAATCTATTATTCCTGATGATGCGATCCTTTCAATTCCAGGTGAACACAATCGCCTAAATGCCGCTTTGGCAGTGGCGGCGTGTCGTTCGATCGGACTCTCTGACGACGAGATTTTTGATGCGCTAGCCAGTTTTCCTGGTTTAGAAGGACGTCTCCAGTTAGTCGCTAACAGAGATGGCGTAAAGATTTATAATGACAATAACTCCACGACACCACAGGCCACTATTGCTGGCCTTAAGGCCGTCGGTGAGGCAAACGATGTTGTTCTCATTGTGGGAGGATCGGACAAAAATATTGCACTTGATGGTCTGCCAGAAGCAATTGCCAAGTACTGCGCGCATGTAGTCTTGTATAGTGGTACTGGTACAGATAAGCTCAAGCAATTGTTGTCGGAGGTAACTTATGAGGAACATGGCACTCTAGAAGAAGCGGTGCAAGGTGCGATCGCTACCGCGCAGTCTGGTAATGTTATCTTGTTCAGCCCCGGCTTCGCTTCTTTTGGTAAGGAATTCAAAAACGAATATGATCGCAACGACCAGTTCATAAGTCTGATAGACAAGTATGACAATTAATCTTAGTAATATTAACAAAGCACACTTCATCGGCATCGGCGGCATTGGTATGTCCGGTTTGGCACGGCTATTCTTGCATGAGGGTAAAATCGTATCCGGCTCTGATCGTACAGCGTCAACCATAACGGAAGCTTTGGAAAAAGAGGGGGTTAAATTCTACCCGTCACAGGTGGCGGATAACATAACAGACGACATAGAAATGGTCGTCTATACCGAAGCGATGGCACAGGATCACCCTGAGATGGAAGCGGCTAGGGCGCTCGGTGTGCCAATGGTGAACTACTTCGAAGCACTCGGTTTGGTAGCAAATCAGTATTACGTCGTCGCCATTGCTGGCACACACGGCAAGACCACTACGACAGCGATGCTGATAGATATATTTGAGAACGCAGGTCTGGACCCAACGGCTATTGTTGGCTCTTTACGTAGTAAAACAAAAAGTAATTACCGTGCCGGCAAGAGTAAATATTTTATAGTTGAGGCTTGCGAATATAAAAGAGACTTTCTTTATCTTGAACCTGACATATTGGTAATAACGAATATCGAGGCAGAGCATCTCGACTATTACAAAGATTTTTCTGATGTTCAGTCAGCTTTTCGCGAGCTGGCTCTGCAGGTTCCTATGGATGGTGTGATTATTGCGGAAACCGCTAGTCCGGCGCTGTCTCCAGTTTTGCAGGATCTTAAAAGCAATATTGTTGATTATGGAAAGTATCTGGATCTGAATCTGTCGCTTAAGATGCCCGGTCTCCACAATCGCTTGAACGCGGCCGCCGCAGCGGCCGCGGCGGCGTTTGTTGGGATTGATCCGGAAGTTACTAAAACTTCGCTAGAGAATTTCAGCGGCACTTGGCGTCGCTTCGAATATAAGGGCACATTAAATGGCGCGCCTATCTATGAAGATTACGCCCATCACCCAACCGAAATCAAAGCCACTATTGCTGGTGCTCGTGAGCTCTATCCCAACAAGAATCTAGTGGTTGTCTTTCAGCCACATCTTTACTCGCGTACAGCGGAATTGTTTGATGATTTTGTCGGCGCTCTTTCTATTGCGGATCGTCCCATCGTCACTCGTGTCTATGACGCACGAAACACCGGCAAGGCTGGTGTTACCGGGGTCGAACTAGTGGAGTCAGTAAAGATAAAAAATAATAGAGCGGCATACATAGAATCTTTTGATGATACTGTGGCTGATCTTAAATCAAACGTGACCGCAGATGACGTCGTCTTAATAATGGGCGCAGGAGACGTAACTAAGATAGCGGCTGATTTGACAAATCTCTAGAGAGTGTAATAATAAAAAGAGTTAGTGAAGAGGAGGTCACGATGGTGCAGATAAAAATCCTTTGGGGAGGGACACGATTTGTGTTCCTTGTTGGGGATTGTGCATACAAGTTGGCTAGGGTAAGGATTGCAAGAGCAATTCTTCAACTTATCCGACATACAGTAACAGGCCACGTACGAGAGCGGTTGGACCGCTTCGGTCGGAGTCCTCATAATGCGATCTACAATTACTTCCTCGCAGGAGTGATTGCCAATCGTGAGGAGTACTACATCTCATGCAGATACGAAGATGTGGCACAAGTATATTCTGTACACCTGTGGGGGCTTCTTTCAATACAAAAAAGAGGGGAGTCACTCTCGCCTCTAGATATAAATTTACTGAGGGCTCACCCGCTTTGGGAGATGATTCTCAGAAATAAAGGTGGTGATAAAATAGAAGCAGTCAAACAGTTCGCAAAGTTTGGGCCAGTTATTAAACTGGTCGATGCCGGCCGTTGTGATCTGGACCCGGGAATGTTCCCCTAAGAATTCACTAATTTATGGGCGGGATATCTTCCCGCCCAAAATTTTTATGAAAATTGGAATTTTAAGTATTGTAGCCACACCGATTGGTAACCTTGAGGATATTACTCTGCGCGCTCTACGTGTGCTCAAGGAAGCGGATTACATTCTTTGTGAAGATACTCGTGTGACAGGAAAGCTGTTGAAACATTACGAGATCAAAGCTCCGCTTAAACGTTATGACGCGCATACGAGCGAATCTACACATGAGCGAGTTTTGGCTGATCTAGAAGCAGGGAAGCGGATTGCGCTGGTGTCTGATGCGGGTACGCCTGGCGTATCTGACCCCGGTGTTTTATTGGTACAAAGAGCTCGCACCGCGGGCGCTAAAATCGAAGCGATTCCTGGCCCTTCTGCAATCACAGCAGCCTTCTCGATCGCCGGCCTTGTCGGTAACCAGTTTGTCTTTCTAGGCTTTGCTCCACAGAAAAAGGGCAGAGAGACATTTTTTAAATCATTGGTAGATTACGACATTCCGGTGATGTTTTTTGAATCTACACACCGTATCTTAAAGACTCTAGAGGCTCTACAAAATCCGTCAGTGGAACGAAAGGTATCAGTCGGAAGGGAACTAACTAAATTTTTTGAAGAGTTTATCTCAGGCACACCAGAAGAAATGTTAACTTACTTTACAGATAGACGAGATCACCAAAAAGGTGAGTTTGTGATTATGGTACACTGACAAAGTATGCAAGATAATACTTTTTTTGGCGGTTGTCATTGTAAGGCAGTGCGTTATCAAGTTAGTGGTTTAGATGTCAACAATGCAGTGGTTTGCAATTGTTCGCGTTGTTCCATGCTAGGCTCAATCCTCTCTTTTGTGCCGGCCGAATCTTTCAACCTTCAGTCGGGAGAAGACCATCTTACTGATTATCAATTTAATCGTAAGGTTATACACCACCTTTTTTGTAACGTTTGTGGCGTTCAGTCCTTCAGTCGTGGTGTAGATCAAGATGGAAAACCGACGATTGCTATTAACGTGCGCTGTATTGATGGTGTTGATACTGAGCTCCTTTCGCCAGAGAAATTTAATGGTAGAGATTATTAATTTAGCAACTTGCACCACACTTAGTGTAAAATATTAGGACTTTCAAGAGCTTTTACATACGTTACTAATTTTAAAATAAATTATGAAAACATATATTTTTGTCGGCGTGTTACTCACTGCAATTCTAGTAGGGGGTTTTTATTGGCAGAGTATGGGTTCAGTAGAAAAGCGCGCAGTGGAATCAGCGGAAGAAGAAGACCGACGAATCGCTTGTGAGCAATTTTTAGCCGTGGCGTTGTTTCCAAATGGCGAAGCGGCCGATGAATTTATGGCGGCTTGTTTGCGTGGTGAACCAGTCTTTCAGGAGGAAATGGATGGAGAAGCACAGGATGGCACAGAAGAGCCAGTTGCTTCTTCGTCATCTCCTGCCGCTGGTCCGGGCTGCGTCGTAGGAGGATGTAGCGGACAAATCTGTGGCGAAGAGGGTGAGGTAGAGGGGACGGTTACTACTTGTGAGTGGCTTGAAGAATATGCTTGTTACCAAAAAACACGCTGTGAACGACAGGCCACTGGCCAGTGCGGATGGACAGAAAATACTGAGTTTGGGCAGTGTATGACTGAGGCAAAGGCCGGTGGAAGCAACTAAAGTAGCCGTGTTACAATTGGCCTGTATGTCACGAGAATCATTGGTGCTTTTGCTTGGCTTTATTGTCCTACTCATTCCTTTTTCTGGTTTTCCACTCTCTTGGAAACAGTATGCTCTCGTAGCAGTAGGCATCCTACTTATTTTTATTGGTTATTCTATGCGCCGTAGCGCTTACTGGCGGAAGATAGACCGAGGTGATGGTGAGCGAGGAACTGATTCTTTTGTAGAAAGTCAGCCCTCTTTGCTTGACGGAAACTCTTGATGGTTATGTTCAGAACCGGAGCAATTACAGTTGGCGCGGTGGCTATTTTATCCGGATTTACCCTTGCTTTGCCAGAAATGCGTTCTGTTTCCTATGACCGCGGGGCGGCCTCGGAGATTCCTGGTAATGCGCAATTTAAACCCTCGGAAACAGAGGGTGCGAACGATGAGCGCCCGGTGATACAACATCAAGCTTTGCCACAACCGGTTCAAGCAATTTACATGACGTCTTGTGTAGTTGGTACGCCTTCTTTCCGTTCTAAGCTCGTGGAGTTAATTGAGGAGACAGAGATCAACAGCGTCATAATCGACGTGAAGGATTATTCTGGCACGTTATCGTTTTCTCCAGAAAGTGATGCTTGGCGACCGGCTTGGGAAAGTGCGAAATGTGGTACGCGGGATATGAAGGAGTTTGTTGCTCTGCTACATGACAAAGGAATCTTTGTCATCGCGCGCGTCGCGGTTTTTCAAGATCCCTTCTACACTGCAAAGCGACCAGATTTGGCTGTAAAGAAGAGTGACGGTGTCACGGTATGGAAGGATCATAAAGGGTTATCTTTTATAGATGTTGGGGCACGTGAATACTGGGATCATATAGTTGATCTTTCTAAGGAAGTTTATAACCTCGGTTTCGACGAGCTAAATTTTGATTATGTGCGTTATCCTTCTGATGGGCCAATGAAAGACATCGCGTTTACTCATTCGAAGTCATATGCTGGAGATGACACCATGCAGGCCAACTTAGAGGAGTTTTTTAAATATCTAAATTCCAAACTAGATGACGAGACATTATTTGGAAAGTATAAACACGTAGGACACGGCCGTGATTCTGCTACACCTTGGACTTCAGTGGATCTCTTCGGAATGACGACCACTAACTATGATGACTTGTCGATCGGGCAAGTTCAGGAACGTGCCGCTCCGTACTTCGACTTCATTGCGCCGATGGTCTATCCGTCGCATTATCCAAAAGACGCTTTTGGTTACGGCAATCCAAACCAGCATCCGTACGAGATTGTTTATTACGCCATGAAGACTGGTGTTAGCCGAATGGTCTCTTCGACCACCCCTCTTCAGGGTTTTGCTCACACTAGGGTCGGCACTTCGACTCCACCGGTTTATCAAAAGCCGACTTACACTGGTGACAAATTACGTACTTGGATACAAGATTTCGACTATGGCGGTAATTACGACGTCGCCGAAGTGAAAGCCCAGATCAAGGCTAGTCGCGACGCTGGAGTAAAATCATTTATGATTTGGGCACCTTCCAACATCTACACTCGCGGCGCTTTAGAAAGTACCGAGTAGTCATCTGTTATAATTTTTAGATGTCATACGATCCGGAACGAATAACTTTTTTTGCCAAGACAGACGCTCGCGGAAAGAACGTGCCGTTTGGTATTAAGGCCAAAGACCGTTCGCGGCACGTTTACGTTATCGGTAAGACAGGAATGGGTAAATCAACCCTGCTCGAGAACATGGCGGTGCAGGATATAAGAAACGGAGAAGGCTTGGCCTTTATTGATCCGCACGGTCAGACGGCCGAGACGCTCCTTGACTACATTCCACCCGAGCGCATGAAAGACGTCCTCTACTTTGCGCCGCACGATATGGAGCATCCGGTTTCCTTTAATGTGATGGAAGATGTCGGGGCAGACAAACGCCACTTGGTCGTCTCCGGCCTGATGAGTGTTTTTGAGAAAATCTGGGTGGATGCTTGGAGTGCTCGCATGGCTTACATTCTGCAAAATACCTTGATGGCCTTGCTTGAATATCCAGGGGCGACACTACTTGGGGTGAACCGAATGTTGTCTGATAAAAATTACCGAAAAAAGGTAGTCGATAACATCACTGACCCATCGGTTAAATCATTTTGGATGGACGAATTTGCTAAGTATAACGAACGTTATATGCAGGAGGCTGGCGACGCGATCAAGAACAAGATCGGTCAGTTCACAGCTAATCCATTGATCCGCAACATTATTGGTCAACCGAAATCCTCTTTTGATATTCGTCAAATAATGGATGAGCGAAAGATTCTGATCATGAACCTTTCTAAGGGTTTGATCGGAGAGACTAACGCCAATTTGCTTGGATCAATGTTGACGACGCGCATTTATTTGGCCGCAATGAGTCGCGCCGATATGCCGGTTGATCTTATACAGAAGATGCCAAATTTCTACTTCTATGTGGACGAGTTTCAGTCTTTTGCCAATTCTACTTTTGCCAACATTTTATCTGAGGCGCGTAAGTACAAACTGAACCTAACGATTGCTCACCAATACATTGAACAAATGGAGGAAGATGTACGAAATGCGGTATTTGGTAACGTCGGTACCACTATCGCTTTTCGCGTCGGTCCTTTTGATGCGGAAATTTTGGAAACTGTCTTCGCTCCAAAGTTTATGGCGGTTGACTTGGTAAACTTAGGATTTGCTCAAGTCTATCTGACCCTAATGATAGATGGTATTGGTTCGTCACCTTTTTCAGCCACTACGTTGTCTCCGTTATTGCGACCGGAGGGTTCACAAAGGGACGCTATAATTGAACAAAGTAGGATCCAGTTTGCAAAGCCAAGGGCAGTGATCGAACAAGCTATTAATGAATGGCACGCGCCTTTACCAGATGAGTCTAGTGACAAAAGACACCCTAAGGAAGGCGACAAACCACGACCGGTAGTGGAGCGTAAACCCGCTATGTCAATTGTGCCACCTGCACCACCGGTAAATACACCGCCTAAGACTTTTACACCTCGAACAGAACGGCAAGAAAGTAGTCACGTTCCAACTAAGCAGAGTAGTGTCCGTGAGGTTCGCCCTGCTTTTGACAAAACAAAAAACTTAGACGAGTTACGAGCGGTCTTAAAGAACTTATCGAAAGATGACCAAGAGCCGGCCAAGGAAACTCCCCTTGAAGCTCAGCCAAATGATTTGAAATCAGCACTTTCTTCAGTAATGGCAGCAGCCAATGAAAAGGTTTTGGAATCCAAACCACCATCACCATCACCATCAGCGACAGAAGAGGGAAGTGAGGATGACGATACCCTTGATCCCAAGAAGCTCGAGCGGATGATGCGTGTCAAAACTGATGATCGCACACCCCTTAGGTAAATAAATATATGAAGCGTGTAGTCTTAGGTCTCCTGTTGTCACTAATACCTTTGCCAGCTTTAGCCCTTGTCAATATAAACACCGCTACTTTGGATGAGTTAGACACTCTTCCTGGGGTTGGGGCGGTGACTGCACAGAAGATTACCGACGCCAGACCTTTCGAATCGACCAGTGAGATACAAAATGTGCAGGGAATTGGTGGTCCTGGCACAAAAACCTACGAAGACATTATTGGGTTGATTACGGTCGAGGGCGCGACTGTGTCTGAGACTGATGATTCATCGGACTCTTTAGTAAGCAAGTCCGCTACCGCAAAAGACGAAGACGACATCAAGGTTCAAAAACCAGTATCGGGCCTGGTAATAAACGCGCCCGATTACTCGTTTGTTGGTCAAGTGGTCAATTTTGAGGCGGTACCATCAGACGGTGATCAAGGCCGACTGGTTCGTTATTGGTGGAATTTCGGAGACGGGTACACCGCTGACTCTAAGGTGGCAACACATCAATATCGCCATCCGGGCACGTATGTTGTTGTGGTGGAGAGTTACTATCTAAAGAAAACACATATTACGCGGCACGAGATAACGATTCTATCTCCACAACTTTCCGTCCGTAGTGACCAAGGTTCATTTGTTATTACAAATAAAAGTGATCATGAGATAGATCTTTTCGGAATGACTTTAAGTGGGGTGGTTAATTGGAGTTTTCCTAAATACAGTATTCTTTTACCAGATGCTTCTTTGGCCATCGATTCTTCAGTAGTGAAAGATGCCTTGGTCGTTCGCTTGCTTGGTGCCGATGGTCGAGTATTAGCGGTTTCTGATAGTGAGAAAGTAGCGACAAAATCAAAGTCGGTGGCTTATGCTCCGGCTCCTCGTATTAGTGCGGTTAGTACCAATGTTTCAGCACAAGTAATAGATCAGAGCCCGACTCCTTCAGTAACGGATGGGGAAATAGGAAGTAATGTAAGTGTCTTGGAACCTACTAAACCCACTCAGACCGCCAATTTATCTGACGCTAATATACCAGCCAAGTCTTGGCCTTATCTTGGATTAATGGCCGTTGTTTCCCTCGGACTGTTTGCGGTATGGAAAGGAAATGCACGTTTGTAAAAAAAATCTTAAACATACTTCACGCCCTAGACGGTTTTAATGACACGTTAGAGTTATAATAGACCAACATTTGTGCAATAGGTTTTTGAAACTTTATGGCTGACGATGATACAACTTCACTAGATGAAACAAAGTATGACCCCAGCGTACGTGCTGAGGCGGTCTTAAATCAAATCTTAAAAGGAGAAGACAACAGTGTTTCTGCTCCGGAAGAAGCCAAGGTATCAGTGGAGGAGGCCTTGGAAGAGAAACCAATACTAGAGAGTGTCACCAATCGAGCGAGGTCTCGTGTGTTGTTTGTGACGACTCGCGAGGAGGTATTATTAGATAATAGTGGGATACGCCAATACTACTTCAATCTGGCACCTCATTTTGATGAGGTGCACGTGATTTGTTTGATTCCGCGCCGCGGCAGTGAAGACCCAATCCGTGGCGGAAATAACCTCTGGATATACCCAGTTAGAGCCAAATACTGGTGGAGTCTGCCAAGCGCTGGAAAACGCGCTGCAATCGAAAATCTGACCTTTGGAGGGGGTTTTAGGCCGGATATTGTCGTTGGGGCGGATCCATTTGAAGCTGGCCTCGCTGCTTACTTGATTGCCAAAAAGAATAAAAGACCGTGGCAACTACATTTGTACACTAATCCTTACGGGCCAGATTATAAAGAGGCTGCACCTGATAACAACTGGCGAATCAAAGTTGCGAACTTTGTACTGCGACGGGTTTCTTCGGTGCGTACTGATACCGGCGTTCTTAAGGAACTGATTGTTAAAAAGTTTCGTCGCATAGCAGATATTGTTGTCTTGCCTCGGTTCTACAACTTCACCGGTTTATTGTCGGCAACTCCGACATTTTCACTCAAAGAAAAATATCCAAACTTTGCTTTTATCGTACTGGCTTTTGGTCCTCTCACAGCGACTAGCCAATTGCACGATACCTTTTCTGCCGTCCATCAACTTTTACGCAATCCGCGCATCGGCTTGATCGTGATCGGCGATGGGCCAGCCAAGGAGTTGTTTCAAAGCAAAATACAATTGCTTGGTATTGAAAAAAGTGTTGTGTTTCAAAAATCTGCAGATGATCTTACTTCTTATCTAAAAACTGCGGACGCCCTTATTGAGCTTGGGACCGATGAAGAAAGCGAAGTTCGGGTGTTGCAAGCAGCGGCGGCCGAACTGCCTATAATTGCAACCGAGACACCGCTTAGGACAGATCTTTTTAAGGATGGCGAATCGGCTTTGCTTTGTGCCAATCGAGATTTGGTAGGGATTGGTCAGAAACTTGGTCGGCTTATAAACGTAGCGGCGCTTCGTCAACAGCTTACATACGCTGCCCGTTTTGTGGCAGAAAGTCGCTTACATGAAGATCCAAACGCCCATTACCAATCGATCGCTTCCTCAATAGAATCGGTGTTATAATCACAGCACCATCGCAACTAGATAATTTCTTTGCGGATAAAAGATACAAAATATGTTAGAAACAGGAAAAACCGCCCCAGACTTTTCGCTACCTGATCAAGATGGCGAGATACATAATCTGACCAACTATCGTGGGCAAGTTGTTTTGATCTACTTCTATCCCATGGACGATACTCCTGGTTGTACCAAGGAAGCTTGTACGATTGCCGAGATGTATGATGATTTTGAAAAAAACGGAGTGAAAGTATTTGGTATCAGTGCCGATGACGTCGCTTCACACAAACGTTTTGCTCTAAAGTATCATTTGCCGTTTACACTCCTGTCCGACCCCGAACGTCAGACCATCAAGGACTATGAAGCAAATGAAGAAGGTGAGGGCACGGAACACAGTACTCACACTAAGCGTATTTCGTATCTAGTTTCCCCTAATGGAGTCATTATTCGTTCGTATCCCGATGTTGATCCAGCTACTCACGCTGGCGAAATCTTAAAAGACATAGGCGGTTAGGCGAGGTTGGTCAAAAAACGCAAATAACTCTTAAATAACGCTAAATAATAGTTGGGGTAACTCCCTCGATATTTTTTAATAATAGACAGGTGAACCAAGGCTCGATTTTGTCTAGTTGTTTTTGAGATGTTGGTTGAATGTTTGCGATAGGCCGTCATCTTTTCGGGCAAGTTTGCCAACTTGCCCTTAGTACCTAGACGTAGGATAAGGTCATAATCTTCCCAGATCAAGACGTTCTCGTCATACGGCGTTGCCTTATCGAGTGCGCCAGAGCGCAAAAGTAAACTAGAGTGAGTGAATTGATTTCGGAGCAATAAGTGTCGCCGAATAGCATGATCATGGAGAGCGTAGATAAAACTACCAGTTTCTTTTCCGTCACCATCGATAACCTTCACGTTGGTACCAACCGCCACGTATTCAGGTTGTTCCTCTAAAAACTGCACCTGCTTCTCAAGCTTGCTGGTGTCGAGCCACAAATCATCACTGTCTAAAACAGCAATGTATTTGCCTTTAGCAATCGCAAAGCCGCGGTTACGATTTTTGGTTATACCCAAGTTGCTTCCTGTCGGAAGATAAATAATTCGCTGATCATCAGCATAGTTGGCCAGCAAAGCCTTGGTATCGTCCGTGGACGCATCATCCAAAATCAGCAATTCCCAGTTCTGATAGGTCTGCCCGCGAACGCTATCGATAGCGGCAGTGATGTACTCACCACGGTTGTAGGTGGTCATCATTATTGAGACCAATGGGGTGTTCGTCATACTCTTATCCATTTTTCGGGAATGATATCACGATACCAGTCTTCGTTAAGGTTAGACCAACGTTCTGGCGCTATAACGATCTTAGTGGGGTTTTGGCCGAGCCAGGCGCCCCACCAGGAAAAGGAGGAATTAGCTATGATGTGGTGCTTCGTGAGTGTCATTAGAAACATTTCCTCAAAATCTTTTAACTCTGGATTGGAGACAAAAGTGGCGTCTTTAAGTGAGGTTAGCTCGGTCTGACACCAGACAATATCGTCGGAAAAAACGTAGAATCTCGCGGTCGGGATATTCTCTTGGAGCCGTGCGATGGCACGGTTGTAATACTCGCGGGTAGCTACTCCGCCAAAATCGGGGTGGGTCAAGTAGTCATTACGGCGCACGTGAACAGAAACAGCGTTCGGGTCGTTTCTGATAATATCAGCGATTACTGTTTTGTTGCCCGAGAGTGGTTCTTTCAAAGTGAAGTCTTCGCGTATAGATTCTTCGTAATCCTTGAAGTACAGTTCAGACTGAAAATACCCGTCTAGATAAGCAGTAGTACCAAGTTGTAACACCTTTGGATCGAAACCAACATGAAAATCACCGGTAATCTTTTGCTTCAACCTTTCTTTTAATTTTAAAAAGAAAGGAGATTTTCGACCGCTAATGATCTCGGCTTTTAAATTGAAGTGGGTGAGCGAAAACGGTCTTGAAACATCGCGGCTGTGCTGGCTTCGAACTAAAGAAAGTCCAGTGGCATTTTTAAGGGCCAGGGCTCGACCGCAAGCGTATTGAAACATCTGGTTTCCCAAGCCACCTTTAAGATTTACTGTGATCATTAAAATTTTTAGTCCAACCTCAGTGATTGAATGTGTGAAAGTTTATCCTTGTGCACAAAAATCAGATTTTCGTAAGTGTACGTTGCTTGTGGGCGATGTGTTTTTAGTTGCCCCTCGAGCGTAGATTCAAAACACTCATACCCATTAGATTGCAGTAATTTAATTGATTTTACACAATTATCTTTCCATTCTTCATCACCCGCAACCTCAATTGTAATTATTGGTCTTACGTTAGCGATGATGTCTGTCATTGCTTGCAGAATCATATATTCAGCACCCTCCGCATCAATCTTCACTAAGGTTGGTCGAATAGATCCCTCTCTGCAATAGTTATCCAAAGAGATTGTTTTGGCCAATACTACTTCCGGCTCTCCCAGAAATTCCATATCCTCACCATTCCTCTTCTTGTAAGAATTAAAAGCACTATATTTAGGTCCGTAATCTACAAATTCAATCTCAGTTTCTTCATTAAAGACCGCAGCATTATTTGCGGTCACGTTTTTGAAGTCTTTGATGTTTTCCAGCAAACTACTAAAAGTGCGCGGTGTGGGTTCAAAGCTGTGAACTGACCCGGTTTCTCCAACCAGCTCTCGAGCCAGCATTGTGTAATAACCTACATGTGCACCAATATCGAAAAACACGTCGCCTTTTTTAAGGAAGTTTATAAAAAAGTTAGTCAGGTTTGCCTCAAAAAAGCCATAGTAGTAGATGGCGTAACCTTCTGGTAAGTAGTAGGTCATAGGAACACCCCAAAGTGTCTTTTTCTTTATCTTAAAAGGGTGGTGATAGGCTATGGCCTGTAATATGTAAGCGGGAAGAGTTCGGAAGGGGTCTTTCAGTAGTCGTTTAAGACGGCTATGTTGCAGCTTAAACAGACCATAACGCTTAATGATCTTAGCCTTGAGTTCTGCTCGTTCTTTATCATTCATTATGATCCGTATAAATTTTCCTTAGGAGTTTAACATATTTAGTCGCTGAGGCTTTATTTGACAGTTCTTGTTCACAGTAGCTTCTTGGTCGGTAATGGCCAAATTGACTAAGGAAAAGGTCAAGTTTTTCCTCAAAATCGTACGTCCCGCTAAATAACATACCGACCGCTTCGGTCAAAAGTGGTGCCGATAGGTTACCCTCTACGGTAACCCCCTCTTTAAAAGTGAAGGTACCTTTATTCCAAACCAGCGTGGGCAGATTTCTAGCCCACGCTTCTTGAAGTGCCAAGCCTTGACTCTCGATTTCTTGGAGATAAATCATAAAATCGGCTTTCTCTAAAGCAGCAAAATACTTTTTCTGTGAGAAGTTACCGTAATGCAATTCCTGCACGCCTATGTTTTTTTTAGACAAACTGTCTAAAGCATGTTGGTAAACATCGTCGGGTGCATGCTTTCTGAAGAGGAGACAGTTCTGTGGAGTGGTACTAATTTTTTTATACTGCTCTGGCATGGCCACGCCCGCCGGCCAGATGTGTATCTTTTTACTCAAAACCGGCGATAGTCGAACGTACATATCTCTTACCCACACTGAAGGAACTAGGAAGGCATCTATTTCAGAGGACTCAGCAATTTTTTTATGGTCCGTGGGCAATACGACCAAGTTTGGTCCAGCAACTAGCCTCTTTATTTTTCCTGTTCTTTTCGCATCAATAGCATATTTGAGTGCTTCGATGTTGCTCACGACGTGCACTATCTGATCAGGGCGCACATAATCATTTATTATGAATGGATATGATATCTCTACCAGCCCTTGCTTCATGCTGGCTAATACACTAGCTGGTCCGCGGACACGACCAAAGATAATAGCTACTCGTGAAGCATAGTACTTTAAAGCCCCTTTGAAAAATATTTTTGGTGGTCGTGTGATGATATTGAGCATGATGGGGACTTCTTACAGTTTCATTTTACGAAATAGAGCAATTTTAATTTCCTCTAGTTTTTGAATCTTTTTAAACGGCCGGTAAAGAAAGGCAAGAAACATGCGGAAATTATGTTTGCGCAAACGGATACTCATAATGATGCGCTCATTTTCCTCGAATACTTTAAGACGAGCGGGATTGATATGAACACGACGAGCTTCATTTAAGGGTTGGTCAATGATGTGTCTGAGAAAAGATGTAAAATCCTCGCGATCTTTGGCGAAGTCGATACCGGTATTTAGGACATGTTCTTTCATAATCGCAAGATAGAGTTCGTCATTTTGATCTATCTCCTTTACACGGTCTACTACCGCTTCGAAGTTTGGGTATTTCATCGCGTTGATAAAACGTCCTTCGTTGAAGGTCTCGCCAATTAGCGGGTCGCCAAAGTAGATTGGAATGGTGTCTGCGGCTAGTGAACAAAATATTTTTTCGGTTGTATATCCCTCACGTGAGGAGTTTTCAAAAGCGATGGAAAATTTATGCTTCTTTTCAAATTCAAGTTTGCTGACAACAGGTCCGCCTACATTATTTTTGTAGCGGCCGCCAGAATTTACTAGTTTGTACTGAGATAGTTGTTTGAAGAAGTCGTCGCGGGCATTATCGGTGAGGTAATTAGAGTAAACAAAACTACAAAACTCGGTTTTTTTTACTAGGTCAGATTTGGTAAATTCATGGGGTGTCTTGAAGTCCAGATCACCAGCATTCTGGACATCGTTTGGATTATAAAAGACCGCCATCTGATGTACTGGGAAACGAAAGTGACGATCACCAAACTCCATGTGGTCAAAGCTAATCGCATAGTCAAAAAGGTTGAAGTTTGGATGCTCGTTTTCGCCCGTGTAGAAGATTTTTACGCAGTTATAGTCCAGATATTCTATACTCGAGTCATTTGTGAACAGATAGTCAGGATCATCAGAGAACTCGACATGGTAATGTCTTTGCAAAGCGCGGATAAAAGGGTAACCATATGAGAATTCATCTTCTCCGTTATGACCACAGACTTTAATTTTTATAGTTCGCATACAGATAGCTGACGTGTCTTGAAATACTCAATTAGTTATCTGATCGGATATCTTCTCTTTCTTTCTCGAATAGTTATTTTCGATTGTTTCAAGAGTAATATCGTTCTCAAGTTCGTAAAGACGAGTATAGGTCATTAGCCGCCCAAAGGCCATGTTTAGCATAATGAGCAAGCCAAGGCGTGGTGATTTTAGACTGCGACGATAAATCCACATATAACGCAACATCGCGGAGATCATTTTTAAGGTACTAAAACGTTCGCCTTTTTCAAACTTTACCCTGGCTTCTTCTTCAGCATAACGCATATAACCAGTGACAAATTTGTTTTCGTTGTAGGTACTGAAATGTCTAAGAGCAAACTCTTCGTTGTCTGGCAATCGAAGTTCTTCGCCTGGTTGACCTATAAATTTACCCATGCCGTGAATAGTATTGTTCCTGAAATCCATAAAGTCTCGGTGGAAGGTAGCAGGTATATAAGACTTCTGCGCGTAGTGGTTGGTGTTACCCCAGAGGTAAGTATAGAGCGGCACAAATACGCGCTTGTACGTGTTGTCTTTAGCAACACTCACTAATTTTTCAACTAAGGAACGAGGGGCTATATTATCGACATAGCCCCAGTAGATCCATGGTGTCGTTGTGTGTGCTTTGATAAATTCAAAATTGACCTGCGTCTCCACAGAAGGATTTGCGCTGGCTGGACGGGAGAGAAATGTCGCGCCAAGCTCTTCGGCTATTTCCCTCGTGCGATCGGTACTGCCGCCATCCATCAACACTACCGGTCCAAAGTCACGGAAGCATCGTATCGCGTGGGCAATACGTTTCTCTTCGTTGTAGGAAAAGAGGATGAAAGTAATTGGTTTCATAATGTTGAACTTACATGTTTACGCGCGTCACGTATGAGGCGGATAATGGGATTGGGTATGAAGAATATCAGTGACGCCCAAATAAGATAAACAAGGCCGACGTGGTGCATATTTATCCAGATAAAACGCAAATTCTTTAAGGTAATCGGAAGTCCGTGTCCTTTGGCTCGCAAGAGGAACAAGGGGAGTTGCTTTTCATTACGCCGCAGTTCTTCTTTCATACGAGAAATATCAAAACCCCAATCTAGCATGCGTCTGCGAACGGCGTTTGAATTGATGTAGGTAAATAGTTCTCCGCCATTTTCTGCCCAGCGGCAATCATCTCCCGCCATAATCATGGGTTTTGATATAAAAAATTGTTTTTGGCTTCGGCCGAGCAAACATAGTACGGTTTCGTAGTAGAGCCAGCCTTCAATGAAGTTGTCCTTTGGGACAACTTCAAGCCAAGAATCGCGACGAAATATAAGTGCACTAAGAGTGCCCTGGCAGTATCCATTGAAATAATATTTATTTGGGTCATGCATTACAACTGTGTCATCTGGAGTATAGATACGCCGTTTTTTCCAATCGCTCTCTTTCGTAAGCAGTTCGATGTTCGTACCGCCAATGTCAAATGTCAGATCTCTGCATATTCCAACGACGACGTTGAGTGCACCGTTGATGATTATGTCGTCGTCCCCAAGATACCAACAATAGGTGCCGGTGGCGCTTTGTACGGCACGGAGGGTATTGTAGTCGAAGCCAATATTTTCCTCGTTCCGAGAATAAATAAGATTCGGTATTAACGACTGGTAGTGCAGAACGACCGACCTTGTATCGTCCAGGCTGGCATTATCCGATACTACAACCTCGACTAAGGGTGAAAGCTCGTGGCTGTCCTCTAGCTGACAAAGGATGCTCTCAAGCGCGTTCGCAAGATGGTGAGCACGATTATAGGTGGGGATGCAGATCGAAAGAATAGGCGTTTTCATAGCTATTGATTGGCCACGTCTTTAGGAATGAACATGGTGAATCCATTCTCGCTAGAGGTAACGGCACTGTAGTTGTTGTCAATGAGAGAGTTGATACGTGGATCAAGGTTATCGAGCCAGGATCGAGATCCAGACATAAATACCGGAACTATTGTGTTGTCTCTTAAGAAATCTACGATAACCTCTACTTCGCTAAGCAGGAATAGATCCGTTGTCGATGGAAGGTCAATTGCCGCCCGTACTCTACTCTCACCATAATAGAGACCATCGGCATTCTGGGCCAGGATAAATACAGATTCGCCGGGTGTGGTATTGTCGCGGATAAACTCAACGTTTTGGCTATGGTCAGTCGTGACTGTGCTAAACATGCGCGAAGCGCCCGATCTCGCTTCTTCCGCATACATTGGGACATTCAACAGGATGCTGACGAGTGCTGCAATTGGAATGAAAAATACGAAAGCAAAGAGCAAGCCGTCACCGAGTGTTGGTAATGATGACTTCTTTATTCGAGAGAAGAGCATGTCCCCAAATATAGCCAAAAGTACGAGAGCGGGGAATGATGGTCCAAAAAGGGAGTAGTCGTGTGATCTACCTGTGTAGTAGGTAAAAAGACCGAGTCCTAAAATAGAAATGGCAGTGATCAGTTTATCTTGGTAGGTCACGTTTTTCAAAACCAGAGCGCGGATGGAGAAAGTAAGTCCTATAATATATACCAAAATAATACTGGCCCAAATATGTAGAGGAGGTGGCATTGGTATCATAAAGTAACCCGAAGCGAACATTACTTGGTATTGCGCCAGTACTGAGAGTGCTGGCATCACTCCCGACTGGATGTACGTATATATAGAGAAAAAAACCAAGGACAGTGCGGTTGTTCCAGCGATAATTAATATATTAGTGCCTATCTTGCGCGCACGTTCACCTAATGAGGTGGCTTTAGTGAACTCATGGTAGGTCAAGATGGCAATAAGTGAAATGAGGACAATAACGCCGGAGTCCAAGTTCCACAAAAGCCCGATGGATACAGTGGCCAGTAGCGCGATATATGAGGATAGCTTCTCGTCGTCCAGAAATTTAGCTATAAGTGCTAAGAATAGCGCAGGAAAGAGTAGACGGATCGGCCAGTACTGATAGTAGGGGAAATCTCCGAGATGGACAGTGATAGCGAAATAAGAGTACAGCAACACCGCCAAGAAGCCGCTATAAAGCAAAAGGGTGTTCGCGATGGCCCTTCTCATAAATAGAAAGAGAGAAATATATGAAATACCGATGAGTGTAGCGAATATGGCAGAGATTGTGAGAAGGCTAAAGCCAAAAAGTTTTATTATTGGCACGATAAATATTGGATAGAGACCATATATGCTCGGGACATCGACAAGTAAGAACTTCCCGGCCATCAGCTGACTTAGGGGATAGAGTATTGGGTTTAAATGAAAAGCATCAATGGGTGCGTGTATAGATTGAAGCGCGGTGGTAAATATGACGATGAAAATGATAGCGAGCAGGGTGTTGCCAGCGAAACGAATATGATAATCCCACGCCTTTAAGATTTCCGGTCTAATGTAGAACAAGTAAAAGAGAATAGGAAAAAGCACGATGATAAATGCGTACTTACCTATACTGTCATTTAAAATATTTCCACTGAGATAGATAAAATTAGCCAGAGCTAACCCTACATAGACAAGCGCAAACAAGACGGCCGGTACAAGTGTTGTGGTTGCTGAATATAGCCACTCAAGCGCGCCGGGATGTAGTCTTTGAAGTGTGTTTCTCCAAAAAAGATACAACAAGAGAATGATCGGAGCCGACAGCGGTATGAGGATCACGACCAGTAGTTGCTCAAGTGATTCCGGAGCAAAGCTACCGATCGCGCTTTTAATGAAGGTCTCATTAATCGTTTGATAAAGAGCCGTCGTATGAGGCTCATGTACGAGAGAGATGAGTATTGCCCCGATAATGGCCATAACTATCGCTGAAACTACTGTGTACACCATCTGCAAATATCCTCGGATGTCTTCTATCGGCGTGAAATTCGCGGTACCATCTCGTTTGATGATTGCAGCAATTGTTAAAAGAACAATCAAAAAAGTTGCAGTCGGAATGAGGGATTTCTTGGCTGGGCTGGCAAAAAACTCGATGTCACCACCCCAGTTTATAATTCTCTTAAAGATAGGGAGTGGTAAATGGGAGGTTGGTCTTTTAACGTGAGCGGGAGCTTCTAAAAGTCTAGTGGTTTCCAGTTCGTTCGCCGACAAAAAATGGCTCACCAATGATTTATCGTTCTCCGTCCATCCACTCATAATGTCGGATCCGGAGAAGGATAGATGTTTATCTCCAATACTAATGCCGATCTCTTTAATGTTTGATAGGTCTTCGGCCGAAGCGCTAATAAAAAGATTTTCAACGAAAACATTTTCATAATGCCAGCGATGATCTTCTGTTTTTGTCCTCGTCAACTCACCTAGTGTGCCGGCACGAGCTAGTCGAAAAAATACATGCGCTGAATTGAGAGTCTGGCCATCGATAGTTGACGCCTCTATTATTATAGGTTCTGCTATCTCACGACTTCCGATGGTTTCAAACATGCTGCCCGTCACGATCGCAATTGCGCCAATGATTGAGATGCAGGTTAAAGAGACTATATCTCTCTTATTAAATGAGTTTTTAAGGGGGTAGCGCATAGGTGTATATATTTCGCATCAGTGTATCACTTTCATGAGGTGGTCCCTCTTTCTGCGGCCGGAGTCTTTGTGGTACCATTACCTAACTAATGGCCACCTCTTTGCCCTCAAAAACAGTAGTTATCACTGGCGCGACTGGTTATCTGGGAAGCAATTTGACGCAAAGGCTGGTCAAGGAAGGTGGCTACGATGTCGTTGTACTAAAACGTTCTTTCTCGAATACCCATCGACTCGAGAACATCGCTTCTCAAATACAGTGGTATAACATGGACGAAGTACCATTGACTGATGTTTTTGCGCGACACGCGGCCGATATTATTCTGCACTGTGCCACGGATTACGGACGCAAAGAGGTAAATCCATTGCAGATTATCGAAGCCAACTTGATACTGCCGTTGCAGTTGTTGGAACTGGCACATCGCAACAACGTTCCAGTTTTTATAAATACGGACACGATGCTCGACAAGAGAGTTAGCCACTATTCGCTTTCCAAAAAGCAATTTCGAGAATGGATGACCGGATATGAAAAGAATATGGTACTTATTAATATGGTCCTTAGTCACTTTTATGGCCCTGGCGACGATTCTACCAAATTCGTTTCATTCATCAAACAACAGCTAGAGAAAAAAGTACCGAGCATACCACTCACTAAAGGTGAGCAGATACGTGACTTTGTGTATATCGACGACGTGGTCGAAGCCTTTATGACAGTACTCGGAGCAATACATACTCATTCTCCAGGCTCGTATGAGTTTCAGGTGTGTGGTGGAGCACGTGCTTCAATTCGAGAAATGGTGACCCTGCTTAAAGAAATGATGGGAAACACCAGCACTATTCTTGATTTTGGCGCGTTGCCATATAGGGAGTTTGAAGTGATGGATGAACAAGGGGATAATACCGCACTAGCCGCTCTTGGTTGGCGAGCCGAGTGCGGCCTCAAAGAAGGACTTACACATTTAATTGAAAACTAACGTGAAATTTCTTGTTACCGGTGGTTGTGGCTTTCTTGGATCTAATCTCGCTAGTGAGGTCTTGCGTCGTGGTGACGAACTCATTGTGTTTGATAATTTGTCGCGAATGGGCTCAGAGCAAAACTTGACCTGGCTACGGACGCTTGGAGATTTTACATTTATACAAGAGGACATCAGTGATTTTGCCGCCGTTAAAGAAGTGGTCAGCACCCACTTACCTGATGTTATCTTTCATCTAGCGGGACAAGTGGCCATGACGACCTCCATTGAGAACCCTCGACGAGATTTTGAAATTAATGCACTCGGAACACTGAATGTCTTGGAGGCGGTGCGTCAATATGCGCCTGAGGCGTCGATACTTTATTCATCGACCAACAAGGTGTATGGAGATTTGGAGTGGGTGGAGTACAAGGAAGAGGAGACGCGATACGTGGCCGCTTTATACCCTAATGGATTTCCGGAATCCGTTCCGCTCCAGTTCTCATCTCCCTATGGTTGTTCCAAAGGATCCGCAGACCAGTATATGCAGGACTACCATAAGGTCTTTGGTCTAAAAACGGTGGTCTTTAGACATTCTTCGATGTATGGTGGTCGCCAGTTTGCAACCTTCGATCAGGGCTGGATAGGTTGGTTTTGTGAAAAGGCGGTTGAGGAAAAGAATGAACAGGGAGGAGTATTCACAATCTCTGGTGACGGTAAGCAAGTACGAGACCTTCTCCATGCTGACGATATGACAGCCTTGTATTTCACGGTAGCGGAACACATGGATATCCTTGCGGGGAAGGTCTTTAACATCGGTGGTGGCATGAAATTTTCGTTATCGCTACTTGAATTGTTTGCACTGTTAGAGAAAAAGCTGAATATCACTTTGCGCTATGAGAAACTCCCGTGGCGAAAAAGTGATCAGAAGGTATTCGTAGCGGACATAGAAGCGATTTTTAAACTAACTGGATGGCAGCCAAAGGTTGATCCTGAGACTGGTGTTGGTCGGATGCTTGATTGGGTTGAAAAAAATTATGGAAACAAATAATAAAGGACTCAGTATTCTCATACCGTCGTATCGTGAAGCGGAAAATCTTAGGGTTATATTGCCGCGGATTAATAAGGTAGCTGATGGGCTAGGTGTGGCTTTTGAGGTGCTTGTTATCGATACCGTGGAGCCCATGGATGATACTAAGGAGGTGTGCCGAATAAATAATACTCGCTATATCAATCGACGAGGCGGTAATCGTTATGGTGATGCGGTACGAACCGGGATTGAGGATACTCTATCTCCGTACGTCATTTTTATGGATGCTGATGGCTCACACACACCGGAATTTATCCCGCAACTTTTCGCCGCCCGGACTGACGCCGATGTAGTCATCGCGTCTCGGTATGTTGCGGGCGGAGAAACCGACAACGCTAAGCATCTGGTGTTGATGAGTCTCATTGTTAATTGGATATACTCTTTCGTACTTAATCTGCCTTGCAAGGACGTTTCAAACAGTTTCAAGTTGTACCGTGCAACCGACCTCAAGCAACTGCATTTGCAGTGTCAAAATTTCGATATCGTTGAGGAGATCCTTTTTAAACTCAGGCGGGCCAATCCGAAGCTACGCATTCGTGAATTAGCTTATACCTTCAAGAAACGAATGTTTGGTGAGACAAAGAGGAACCTCTTTTTGTTTATGCTCACGTATATTTGGACGCTCGTTCGCCTACGCCTTAGTGTAATTGATATAAAAGAACATCAAAAAGCATTTTCACGCTTCGCGGTGGTCGGAGCCCTCGGCTTTGTAGTCAACCTTGCTGTGTTTACCGTTGTCTATATGTTTTTAGAACAACATATAGTCGCAGCAATTATCGCTTTCTCTGTGGCGGTCACCCAGAACTTTTTCCTCAATCGTGGGTGGTCCTTTTCCCATAGAGCGACCAGTAGGGGGTTACCGATCGCGTTTGTCACTTACGTCTTGGTTAATTTGCTCGGGTTGTTGGTTAACTTAGTTATTCTTGAAGTGTTGATTGCGAACTTTGGTGTTATACCATTCATCGCCCAGACAGTTGGCGTAGGCGCTGGCATGTTTGCAAATTACTTCGGCGCTCATCTTTTTGTATTTACCCCTCACACTGAGGTGAAAAAAGGTTAGGAATGTTAGCTAAGTTAAAAGGCGGGTCAATGACCCGCCTTTTAACTAGTCGTCCGGCATCACTCGTCGGCTTGCGGCAAGGATCGTATAAATCGACGTTTTACTTATTTCGACGCTATAAACTCGTTGATGGATTCCTTCACGAACTCGCGTTGTTCGCGAGTGAGGCCTTGGTGGCAGCCGAAGACCATGCCGCCGCGCATCACTTGGTCAGTGTTTTCGTATGACTTTTCGGCCAAGCGGTGTGGGATGTTTTTAAAGGCAGGTTGCTTCAAGACGTTGCCTGTAAATACGGGTCGGGTTTGAATACCTTTGTTCTCAAGGAATGTGGCCAGCTGTTTGCGATTGAAAGGCGCGTCGTCGCGGATGATGACCGGGAAAGCTAGCCAGTTCGTCTCAGTATTTTCAGTCTGACGCGGAAGGATAAAATATTTTTCGTAGCGTTTGAAGAATTCAAGAAGCTCGGCGTAGTTGTCCTTTCTTGCGGCACCAAATTCCGGTAGTTTCTCTAACTGTACGAGAGCGAAGGCCGCTTGAAGCTCCAAGGGTAGGAAGTTGTAGCCAATTTCACTAAAGATAAATTTATTGTCGTATTCAACACCGTCTAATTCCACGTTAAAACGATTTTCGAGTAGCTCGGAAGCGGCGTTCTCTCCATATAGAGAGGATCGTCGTCCCCAGCCGCGTAAGATAACTAGGCGCTCTGCTAGAGCTTGGTCATGTACCATCACCATTCCACCACCACCGGCACCATTGATGATATGAGAGCCATAGAAGCTCGTCGTCGTGATATGAGAGTAGTCACCGCTCGGCTTGCCTTTATAAAGGCCTCCTAGAGTGTCGCAAGAGTCTTCAACCAACCAGAGACGATGCTTGTAGGCAATTTCTTTAAGAGCTTCTAAGTTTGGAATGTTGCCAAGAAGCGACGGGATCATTAAAACTTTGGTCTTTGGTCCGATTGCCTTTTCGACTGACTCTGGACTAACAATGTAGGTGTCTGGTTCAACGTCAATAAAAACTGGCACCAGGCCCTTTTGAATAATAGGGGCTACGACGGTACCGAAAGTTAAGAGGGGAGTGATCACTTCGTCACCAGGCTTAAGATCCATGATCTCAAAAGCCAAGAGGTTTGCTGAGGAACCGGAGTTCACCATGATGCCATATGGCTTACCGAACAGTCCGGAGATTTTCTTCTCAAACTCATCAGCCTTGGGGCCGAGAGCGGTATTGCCTTTAAGGACAGAGACGACGGCGTTGATTTCGGCATCGCCGTGGACTGACTGAGCGTATGGTACTTTCATATCTGGGATTATGGCTAATTCGTAATTGCGGCTAGCGTATATTATCTGTAACTAGATAGCAAGTAAAAAAGTAACCCCGGCGCGCAAGCGTGCCGGGGTTGGTGTTGTGTTGGTGTTGTGGAGAGCTAGTTACACAGTGCAGACTCGATGATCGGCCAAAATTTCTGGTGATGAGCCAGTAGTGTCTTTGGCATTTCGGTGAACCACTCCCCGTTACTGGGCTCACTTACTGGGTGACACAACACCAGATTCGAGACATCGGAAAAACGCCGATTTTCCTCCTTCGTGTTGAAAAATGAGGTCAGATACCGATCTACCTTTACTTCACAAGCCAACTCTTTCTTGGCGCAGCGAGTCGCGGCCGACTGCCAGGTATCCGAGGGGTCGAGATAGGCTCCGGGGGTATGCCAGCCCGTGAAATGATCATCTGCGCGGTGGGTCAGAAGGACTTTGTTCCCTCGCACAATTACAAGCTCGATGGAGGCGGGAACCATTTTGGACATGAGGGGAACAAAAATTGGTCCCCAGCGGCCTTGGTTGCCCTTGGCGGTGGTACCCCAGACGGTAGGCAGGTGGGCGAGGAGATCAGCGAGGGCGATGAGGCCCTCGGGTGTGTATTCGCCCTCCTTGATCCACGATTGGTCTTCGAAATACGCAACAGAACTGGTCATATGAGCCTCCTTGCTCAGTTTTTAGACAGCGCGAACCGTAACACAAAAATTACGTTACTTCAAGTCACTAAAAATGATTGACGCATAGTTATAAATACTGTTGAATAGCCGACTATATGGAGACAGAACGATTACGAGATTTTTACCGTGGTAAAACCGTGCTGATAACTGGGCATACCGGTTTTAAAGGTTCGTGGCTAACACACATCCTCCTCTCTTTTGGTGCAAAAGTAATTGGTGTATCTCTACCACCAGTGTCTGATCGTGACATCTTCGTAACGACCGGATTGCAATCCGCAGTGTCTCATCATGAATTTGATATTAGAAATGCTGAAAGATTGATCGCTCTTATTTCCGCAGAGAAGCCAGATATTGTTTTTCATCTAGCGGCTCAACCGTTGGTTAGACAAAGTTACGCTGAGCCTGAGACTACAATGTCCACCAATATAATGGGAACAGTTAATGTGCTAGAAGCGATTCGTCTTTCGGGCTCGGTCAAGGCAGCGGTTGTCATCACTACCGACAAAGTTTACGAAAATAAAGAGTGGATTTATGGTTACCGAGAAACCGATCCGTTAGGTGGATATGATCCTTACAGCGCCAGTAAGGCAGCGGCCGATATCGTGACCGACTCTTATCGTAGATCTTTTTTCAACGAAAATGACTATGGAGAAAAACACCACACTTTGATTGCTGTGGCACGCGCCGGAAATGTAATCGGTGGTGGTGACTGGGGAGTAGATAGATTGGTACCGGATATTATGCGCGCGGCGGAAGGCGGTGCGCCCGTTATACTCCGAAACCCAGGTTCCGTACGTCCTTGGGAACATGTGCTAGAGCCGCTTCGTGGGTATTTAATGTTAGGAGCGCGACTGGGTGCGGGAGAAAGAGAGTTCGCGGGCGCGTGGAACTTCGGACCAGGTTCTGAATCGTGGCTCTCGGTGGGTGACGTGACAAGGAAAGTGATGGAGCTGTTGGGAACAGGCGATATCAACATCAGTAGCCAGCCAAGTTTTCATGAATCCAATATGTTGACTCTCGACACTACCAAGGCACAGAGGATACTTGGTTGGAAGCCACAATTTGATATAAATCGTACGCTGAACGAAACGGTGCGCTGGTACAAGACCGTCAATACCGATAAAACAAAAGCTCTAGCAATTACACAGGCACAAATCGCATCTTATTTTGGTTTAAATAAATAATTATGAAAGTAGTAATTTTAGCTGGTGGTCTCGGTACACGTCTTGCTGAAGAAACCACCGTCAAACCAAAACCAATGGTGGAGATTGGTGGAATGCCAATCTTGTGGCACATAATGAAAATCTACTCTCATTATGGATTCAATGAGTTTGTCATTTGTCTTGGTTATAAAGGTGAGGTTATCAAAGAGTGGTTTAAAAACTATCATCTCCGACAAAGTGATGTCACTTTCGACTTTTTGACTGGTGCGACCAAGTTCCATTCACAGACCCGTGAACCATGGAAAGTTACTTTAGTAGATACTGGAGCGCAGTCTATGACCGGAGGGCGTTTACTTAGACTAAAAGAATTGATCGGCAATGAAAGGTTCATGCTTACTTACGGTGATGGTGTAGGAAATGTAAATATCTCTGAACTTGTTAAACATCATGAAGATAGTGGCAAGTTGGCTACATTAACCAGCGTCATTCCTGGAGGTAGATTCGGAGTTGTTGAGACAGATGAGAGTAATAGCGTCTTGGCCTTTAGTGAAAAAACAGACAACCAAAAGCGCGTGAATGCCGGGTTCTTCGTCTTTGAACCTCAAGTGTTTAATTATTTGAAAGACGGAGACGCTACGGTGTTGGAACAAGACCCCCTAAAAACACTGGCTCACGAAGGTCAGCTACTTTCACACCCCCACGACGGTTTTTGGCATCCAATGGACACATTGAGTGATAAGAACAAACTTGAAGGCCTCTGGTCTTCTGGGGAAGCTCCTTGGAAACTTTGGCAGTAGGGAAACCAGATAGTTCATTTAATGTATAATAATTGCCAAATCAATGATCAGAAAAATATCTCAAACTCAAACAGATTCGGATGAATTATCTCTGAGGCAGCCAAGCGAGTTGCCTCCGGCTGAAAAATTTGACTACAGAGGCATCGTGGTCAATAAGCCTTGGGGCTATGAGTATTTGTTGTATGAGAATGACTCGGTCGCTATTTGGGTGTTGTGTCTCAAGAGTGGGGCGAAAACATCCATGCATTGTCACCCGAAGAAGAAAACTTCATTGTTTGTTCTAGATGGCGCGGTTAAGACATCATCGCTTTATGATAGTCACGACCTTACTTGTAGAGATTGTGTAATGATTGATAAAGCCACGTTTCATTCAACTGCTTCCGATTGTGAGGAAGGGGCATTTATAATGGAGATAGAGACTCCTCCGGAAAAGACCGATCTAGTCCGCTTAAAAGACGAGTATGGGCGTGAGAATAAGGGGTATGAAGCAGGAAAGGAATTATCTACAGATACCAATGGTTACGAGTACCATGATTTTCATAACGATAAGTATGATGAGAGGAAAGTGATACAAAAAGTGATCAAGAATAGTAATGTTGTACTTCACAATAGGGAGGATTGGCAGAGTTTTTATGATGAGGTCAAGCAAAAGCATTTTTGTACCATCAGTTTTTTAGACACGGATCTTTTGAGTGACGTTGGAGAAATCGTTTTATCGGTCGGGGACGTTTGCGAAGGGGAGTGGTTTTTGAAAGAATACGAGAAGTTGAAACCGGCGGGCGATGTCTTCACGGTTCTAACCATTCATTAAAACTATGAACAAAGTTAAAGTCGCCGATTACATAGCAGATTACATTGCTTCCCTCGGAGTGAAGCACGTGTTTTTGATACCAGGTGGCGCTAATGTCAGCATGGTTGACTCCATATCCAAACACCAAGATTTGAAACATGTTTGCAACCACCATGAGCAAGCGGCGGCGATGGCGGCCGAAGCTTACGGCAGGGTAGGAGGAAATATCGGCGTGTGCGTGACCACTGTCGGTCCTGCGGCCACCAATGCCGTTACTGGAATAATGGGTGCCTGGACTGATTCGATCGCCACGCTCTATCTATGCGGGCAGGTTAAGCGGGAAGTTATGATGACTGATGGCTTGCGTCAAATGGGAGTGCAGGAGATTAATATTGTTGATATTGCTCGACCTATCACAAAGTATTGCGAGATTGTAAGTGACCCAAATGATATCAAGTACCATTTAGAAAAGGCGCTTTACTTGGCCAAGACCGGCAGACCGGGGCCGGTGCTTTTAGATATTCCTTCGGATGTACAAACCGCAGAAGTGGATTTGGATTCTATTCGAACCTTTAATCCTGAAGATGAAGGTTTAACAATTGAAGTCCCATCAGAGTTGGAGTCGCAGATCACGGAACTTTTGACACTGTTGAAAAATGCTAAGAAGCCGGTGATATTTGCTGGACATGGCATACGTTTGGCCGGAGCCGATCAGGAGTTTTTGAAACTGGTTGAAAAGTTGAACGTGCCCATACTGACTTCGATGTCGGCACATGATCTGATCCCTACTGACCATCCGTTGTTTGTGGGACGGCCAGGGGTGTTTGGTGATCGAGCCGGAAACTTTGCTATCCAAAACGCTGACCTACTCATCAGTATTGGCGCCAGGCATCACCTTTGGAACATCGGATATAACTACAAAGAATTTGCCAAAAATGCCAAGAAGGTCGTAATCGATATCGATAAGAACGAGCTAAAAAAGAAGACGGTGATACCAGATATTGCCATAAACTGTGACGCCAAGACATTTATTGAGGCTTTGCTCAAGGTGGCAAAGCCAAAACAAGATATTTCAGAGTGGATAGCCAGAGGTATAGGTTGGAAGAAAAAATATCCCGTAGTCTTACCTTCATATAAAGAAGAAAAGGGTTTTGTGAATTCCTATTATTTTACAGATGTCCTGTCTGACGCGCTAAAAGAAGGTGACATAATTATGACTGGAGTCGGCACGTCTTTTACCGGTACGTTACAATCCTTCAAAGTTAAAAAGGATCAGCGACTATTTAGTAGCATAGGTTGTGCTTCTATGGGCTACGATCTGCCTTCCGCGATTGGTGGATGGTTCTCGACCGGAAAGGACAGAATCATACTACTCACAGGTGACGGCAGTATAATGATGAACCTGCAAGAACTTCAAACCATCCACCACTACAACATTCCTGTCAAAATATTTTTAATCAACAATAATGGTTATCTTGCCATCAAGAATACCCAAAATTCGTTCTTCCAAGGTAACTTAGTCGCGGTAGACAAAGAGAGTGGGGTAAGTTTCCCATCCTTTGAAGATGTGGCTAAAACCTTCAAGCTTGCCTACTTCGAAATGAAGGATCACTCTAATGTGAGGGCGATAATAGATCAGGCTTTAGAGCACCCCGGTCCGGTATTGTGTGAAATTAGGATGTCTCCGAATCAGCCGCTCTTGCCAAAGGTATATTCAGAGAAGTTGGCAGACGGTACTATGGTCAGTAAGCCACTTGAGGATATGTTTCCGTTCTTGGATCGGGAAGAATTCGATCAAAACATGTTGTAATTTTAACCTAATAAATACTTATGGAGTCAAAGAAGAGAGTAGTGATAATAACCGCCGAAGCCTTTGAAGACGAGGAGGTAATGTATCCGATCATGAGGCTTCATGAAGAAGGTTTTGAGGTGAATATTGCTACTAAAGATGCCAAGCTGGTGGTCGGCAGGTTGAACTTTCCGCTTGAGTTGCTGGTGAGGTATTACGGTAAGTTGGTAGACGCCAAGAACTTGAAGACTGACGATTATGACATGGTGCTAATACCGGGTGGTTTTGAGGCCCCTGACCGCGTCCGTCAAATTAAAGAGGTTCTAGATTTCGTGAGAAAGATGTACGAAGAGAAAAAATTGGTAGCCGCTTTCTGTCACGGTCCATGGGTGCTAATCTCGGCCGGGCTTTTGAATGATAAAAAGGCTACCGGTTACGTCGGAATTAAAGACGATATAACTAATGCCGGAGCTACTTATATAGATGAGCCGGTAGTAGAAGATGGAAACATCATAACTTCCAGGCATCCGAAGGATATCGGTGTCTTTATGAAGGCGTTATTGGCTCGTTTTTGATTGCTACCTTGAAGCAGATAATAATTTTTGATTTTGACGGGGTCTTGGTGGATTCGCTGGATAATCTTTACCAGATAAATTCCGCCGCTGCCATTGCTTTAGATAGATCCCTAACCAAAGATCAATATCTTTCGGCGTTTGCAGGTCCTCTCAATCAAAAACTGGGTGAAATCTTAAGTTTAAATGAGGCGGAGCTTGAGAAATTCATAAACCATAAGAGACAAATATTTGCGAATCATTATAACGGCACCAGTGTGCAACCGTTTCCTTTTGCTCTTGATCTCATAAAACAAGCTTCTGATCTGGGTACACTTTGGATACTCAGTACCGCCCCTCTGGAACATATCAGAGTTGTTCTTGAAGAACATAACTTGCTTAATTATTTTGCCCGAATCATCGGCCAAAGCCAGCAACCCAAGAGTGTCTTTTTAAATGAAGCGGTCAGTGAGAGCGAGAGGACTTTTTTTCTAACCGATACAGTTGGTGACCTTAAGGAGGCTGGCAAGGTTGATGGCGTCATTTCGATCGGAGTCACCTGGGGTTTCCACCAGGCAGATGTTTTGAAGACTGGTAACCCGTCATTTGTGGCTCATAACCCTAAAGATGTTATAAGCTTCATAAGGGATTGATATGACCGACATTTTAAAAACTAAAATAGCCATACTCGGAACGACAGGGTATATCGGTCGCGCACTATTCTATGAACTTCAAAAGGACTCTGATGTTGAAGTTGTTGGGTATTCGCGGGATGTCGAAGCGGCGCGGAGGACTTTGAATACATACAAGGTTGCCTTTGGCGATATCAAAAACTACGACGAACTTGTTGATCATAAGTATGACGTCGTCATCAATGCTACCGGCATAGGCAGTCCAAGGAAACTCAACGAGGATCCCACTGCGGTATTTAAAGTGACTGAGGCCATGGACCATATGGTCTTTCAGTACCTTGATAAATATCCACAAACCAGGGTGTTCAGTCTTTCTTCCGGCGCGGTTTATGGTCAGTCGGCTGGGGATTATGTAAATCCTGATACGGAGGCGTCTTTTAGGGTTAATGCTCTTAGTGTGAAGGATGGATACGCTCTTGCCAAGCTCCACAGTGAGGCCAGGCATCGGTCTTTGAAAGACGCTGCTATTATCGACCTCCGAGTATTCGCATTTATTAGTTGCTTCCTGGATCCTGAGGATTCCTTTTTGGTTTCGGAAATAGCGAAATGTCTTAAAACTAAAGCGGTGTTTAAAACCAAACCAGATGACCTGGTTCGTGATTTCACCACCGCGGCTGATATCGTTGATATCATTAAATTTTTGATGGCGCGTCCTCCGACCAATGACGTTTTTGACTTAAAGAGCCAAGCGGCGACGGGCAAATTTGAACTTTTAAATAAACTGAAAGAGGAATACGGACTTTTGTTTGAAGTGGGGGAGATTCTTGAGAATAGCCCGACAGGGTCCAAGAACATCTATGCTCCTTCTTTGAGTCGCTTAGAGACGCTAGGTTATTCTCCTCAAAAAACTTCTCTGGAGAACGTGGTCAGTGAGCTTAAGGCGTTCTTGGTGTTAAACGAATTATGAGTATAAAAGGCATAGCCAAGACGGCATATGAATCCTACCCGCTACAGTTTTTTGTAAGACATATATATTTGATTCTTTGGGTGGCCACAGCCTTATGTGTTGGTGTCGTCTTTGTGTTTGACCCTTACCACACAGCCCATTCACTTATCGTAGGAGACCTCACTTTTGGCGGGGATTACCGGACGTATTATACGGGTGGACTAGATATCATGAAGGGGGGCGCTCATCTATATGATCGACACTTATGGTCTCCGTTGTTTAATTCCTATATCGGGGGATTCGTGTACCCGCCCCTCATGGCGCTCTATTTTGTACCGTTTTCACTTCTGCCTTTCGCTCTTTCCTACATTATCCACTCTATTCTCTCGATCGGACTCTTGATAGCTTCGTGCGTCTTGCTTTCTCGATTACTAACTTCTCCGAAACTATTTTGTGTCATTGCTCTCCCTTCGTTTTTCTTGTCACCAATCTTTGTCCTTCATCTGGACCGAGGTCAAACTGACATAATGGTCTCTTTTCTTCTTGTGGCGGCCCTCTACCAGCTCCACTTCCATCGTTCGCTTTCCTCGGGGTTCTTCCTTGGTATCGCTGCGGCACTCAAGGTCACTCCAATTATTTTCCTCGCCTATCTCCTCTGGAGAGACCGTAAAGCATTTTTTGTTGCAACAGGGACAATTATTGCTTCTATTGTCATTTTTCCAATAAACCTGTACGGGACGTTCTTGCGTGAATTGAGTGCTTTTGCCAGCGGTACTTCATCTGGGCATTTAAGTAACAGTATTCAAGGAGTTTTCTTTTATCAGACTATACCTGAATTTTTCCCTCTGCTCGCTCTCATCTCAGTCTTTTTAATCGTAAGTGTCGTGGCACTCTTTCTTTTTCTTTCAAAACCTAAACACACTGACCCTATCATCTTACTAATGATATCGGGTATTCTAGTCACTTTCATGATGATTGCCCCTTCGACTGCGTGGGCTTATAACGGGGTTCATTCGCTGATTCTTTTTGCAGCGTACTGGGAGATACGGACAAGGAAGCTTATTAGCAATGGCCTGGTCTTTGTTTTTGATATCCTGGCTTTTTGCGCCCTCTCCGCGCCCCTCCTTCTTGAGGTGGTGAGAAGTTCCCCTCTCCGCGCCCCTTTCGTCTTTCGACCCCTCGTTTTTTTTGCCTTTCTGATACTCTTTGCATATGTGCTACTTCGGCAGAAAATGCCACTGTACAAAAAAGCCCACCATTCAACCACCCCACATTAGATAGAAGAATTTGGCTTTATGACAAAGCGAACCGCGCTTCAAAATGTCGCCTCTAAACTCACTGTGTATGAAGAGATTTGGGGGGATTATTTTCCTGACCCTGTAGGCGAACAATTAGTATAAAAGGTAGAGCCAAGATGGCGTACGAGATAAAGGTTGACCACGCGGCTCCAACTATTCCAAATCTTGGTATTAAATAGAAGTTGAGAAGAACATTTAGGGCGGCTGTTAAAAATGAGGTAGTGAAAATAAGTACACGACGGTTTTCAGCTATAAGAAAGTATCGCGTCACAATGTCCAGTGATGCCCAAACACCCGCCCATACGTATACAGCGAATACCGTGGCACTGGCGGCAAAGGCGGGACCATAAAGTAATACCATTAGAGGTTCAGCGAATAGTGACAGCGGCAGGGCTATGGCCACCCCTATCGACACCATGAACATCGCGAGTAGTATTAGTCTCTTTTTGTATTCATTCTGCCCAATAGCTTTGGCGTTGACAATCGCTGGAAAAAGAGATGACGCTATGATGGCCGGAACAAAAAGCCAAACTTCGGCAATACGCACGGCTGCATCGTACAGTCCAACTGCTGAACTATCTACAAGAGGTTTTAACATCACTTGATCAATACGCACATATATTGTAGTGAAAGCGGCAATGAATATGAACGGCCACGAGTCTCTAAGAAGCTCGACAGCGATCTTTTTGTCAAAATACCACGCTAACATACTGCCGTAATGTTGTATGCGTATATAAATAAGCAGCACAGCGTATAGCACAGCTTCGAAGAGTAATATTATACCGATGTACAATATGCCTCCACCGAGGAAAATCACCATTAACTTTAAGACGTTAAGGACGATAACAACTATAAAAGTGATGACTGATATATACTTTTGCGCGACATTAGCCTGAAATTCATAACTAACAACATTAAAAGCATTAAAAATGAAAGTGCCAGAGAGCATCAAGATTATTAGTTGGGAAACGTCATCCTGAGAAAATATAAATGCTATTGCGATCGTTAAGGCGGCGGCGATTGAACCAGCCCATAATTTTATTATTAAGGCTGACCCGAGGTAAGCATTACGTTTTTCTGGAAACCTGATCAGGTCACGGTAGAGAATATTATCAATTCCTAATGTGGATATGATAGAAAATAGGCCCACGAAAGAAACGGCGTAACTCAATTGACCGTAATTTTCCGGTCCCAGATATCGGACTAGATAAATGGTGACAAAAAAGGCGACGACGATGCTTAAGACACGGGAAAACAATGCCCATGATGTATTAGCTGTATAGCGCTTGAAGCCGTCAGAATTCCACCGCCCAATTAGCCGGTGATACATCCATGACGGTAAATATTTTGAAGCAAGGTTGTTTATTCCTGAGTACATTGGAAGTATTTATGATAACCGAGGTCACCTTAAGAAGGTTTCTCGTAATGTCCCTTTTTCATCAAGTTAGATATCAGTCTTTGTGTGTCGGCGGGGGATGTCACTAGATGGGTTACGGCTTCTGTATCAGACATCACTATGTGGTCGTTACCGCCTTCGTTAAGGTCGTCGCCAACATATAGTATGTCTTCAATATTAACGCCGATATGTTCAGCGAACTTTTCCATAGCGTAAGCTTTATTGATGCCTTTCGGAATAATATCAATTGAAGTTGTCCCTCCCAATACCACATCATAGTCTGGTAGGCGCGGCATCATCATATCTCGTAATTTGAGACGTTTCTGTTTGTCTTTGTCCCAAACTATTTTGGCGTCATAAGGAGCTTTTTGTCCCAGACCAGAGAAGGTAACTTGGCTGCCGCGCCACTCAACTCGTGGGCCCCAGACTTGTGCGTCTTCGCACAAGCCGCTGGTGTTTGCGCACTCCTCTATGATTTTAGTAATGTGATTGGCTGACGCTTCGCTCATTTCATGTTGATAAATAGGAGTCCAAACAGAGCCGTCATAAACGAACATCGCCGCTCCACCAGTTGGAAAGACATATATGTTATTTAAATGACCGGCTGGTAGTAAGTCCAGCACTTGCCACTTTATTTGCGCCAATGATGCTCCAGAGGTTATTGCAACTGGTAATTGCTTCACCAAGTTGGCAAAAACCGATACCATCGAAGCATCCATCTGACTTTTGGCTGGCGTCAGGGTTCCATCCAGATCGAAAGCTACGCCTTTGGGTTCCATAATGGTTAAGTATAACCTTTTTTGGCTATCTAGATTCTCTGTGGCGAGCCGTGGTATATTTCTGCCATAATTCCTTATTCATACTATATATGAAAGACCTTCTGAAATGGGTGGTGTACAGCTCGATCTTTGCCGTGCCGTTCGTGTTGCTTATTGTGTCAGAGTCCCTTTTCTTCCCGTACATTACGGGTAAAAACTTTACCTTTAGGATTTTGGTAGAGATCGGTTTTGCAGCGTGGCTATTGCTCGCCCTCTATGACCGTGTCTATCGGCCTCGCTTCTCATGGATTTTGGCCGCTATTGTTGGTCTAGTCGGCGTAATGTTTTTTGCTAACCTTTTCGGAGAACATGCGCCAAAAAGCTTTTGGAGCAATTATGAACGTATGGAAGGCTGGGTTACACTCCTTCACTTTTTCCTCTATTTTCTGATGCTCGGCACGATGCTCCATACTGAAAAATTGTGGAATCGTTTTTGGAACGTAGCACTGGTGGCGGCTGGCATTATGTCGTTTTATGCACTGGGTCAGATTGGTGGCTTGGTAGAAATAAGTCAGGGAAGTGCTTGGCGCGTTGATGGTCGCTTAGGCAACTCCAGTTATTTGGGCGTTTATATGCTTTTCCAGATGTTTATAGCGGCGTGGCTATTCATCCGAACTAAAAGCGCGGGACTACGAGGGCTTTACGGGGGACTAATTCTTCTCTTTGCTTTCATCTTATTCCATACCGGTACACGCGGCACAATGCTCGGATTGATTGGTGGTTCAGGTTTGGCCTTCGTTTACTTGGCCTTAATGGCTGAACGAGGCGCAGCTATCAAGAAATGGGCACTTGGGGGCTTCTTGGCGGTGCTTGTAATAGTCGGCGGTCTATTCATGCTGAGAGGCCACGCTTTTATTAAAGAAAGCCCGATTTTTAGCCGCTTGACCAACATATCTTTGGCCGAGGGAAGTATCCGTTTTACGGTCTGGGGTGTTGCTTTGGAGGGTGTGAAGGAACATCCGATTCTAGGCTGGGGACAGGAAAACTTTAATTATGTCTTCAACAAATACTATGATCCGGCGCTTTATGCGGCTGAGCCCTGGTATGACCGCACACACAACATCTTCTTCGATTGGTTGATCACCGGCGGAGTGGTTGGTCTTCTGGCCTACCTCTGCATTTTGTTAGCCGCGTTGTATTACAGTGTATTTAAACCACTGTGGAATCGTATAAGAACCGGCGTATCAAATGTAACTACCTTCAAGGTTGAAGAGCAAGCGCTGATCCTCGGATTGCTCGCTGGTTATATGTTCCACAATCTTTTTGTTTTCGATAACTTGGCAAGTTGGATATTTTACGCCGTTGTCTTGGCGCTGATACATCAGAGAGTGTCGCGACCGGTTGCCTTTGTAGAGAATTACCAGATCAATAACGACATTCTAGAAAGGATTGTAGTACCGGCGATGGTGGTGATTGCTTCGGCTGCAATTTACTTCGTGAATGTGCCGAGTATCCGTGCGGCTGGTGATATCATCGATGCCTATCGAGCACAAACCTTAGATGGAAAGATAGCCAAATTTGAGACGGCACTAAGCAGAGGATCATTTGCCGATCAGGAGATTTCTGAACAATTTGCTCAGGCTATGGGGCCTGTGGTCAGTAATCCGGCACTTGCTGCCGATAAGAAACTTGAGTTGATCGGATCGGTGAGTGCTGCCCTAGAAAAATTGAAAAACGAAAAGCCGGGTGACGCTCGTGTCTATCTGGTCCATAGCAATTTCTACCGAATGGCAGGGGAACAATCATTGGCACTAGCTGAACTAAATCGCTCCTTGGAACTAGCCCCGCAAAAATCAGACATCTTAGAAGAACAAGGTCTGATGTATGTGATTATTGGCGACAAGGTAGCTGCTGTTGAGGTGTTGCGACACGCCTACGAGTTAGACAAGCGTAATAATATAGCTCGGGTTCGTTTTGCTGCGGCGCTTCTAAATAATGGTCAGACTGAGGAGGCTGACGCTTTACTTGATCCTGCTGAGACAATACCAGGAAGTGACTTGTGGTATGCATTTGCTTCCGACAGCATGATTATCTCCATTGCACATCAAGAAAAAAGACAAGATCTATTGCTTCGAATTATGATAGCGAGGAAAGAGATTGAACCAACTCGCATCGATTATCGAACCAACTTAGCGGCGGTTTATTATGAGATGGGTGAGCTCGATAAGGCGATAGCTGTTCTTGAAGAAGCTATCAGAGATATACCAACATTCAAATCAGAAGGTCAAACGTTGATCAAAAAGATTAAGAGCGAACAACAACGATGATTAGTGGCATTTGGAAGGAAGATGTATCACTTGCGCCCTACACCACGCTGAAGGTGGGAGGGAAGGCGAAGTATTTTGCAGTGGTCAAAAACGAGGAGGAGTTGAAAGAAGTGTGCTCTGAAGCCCGTCGCCTCGATCTGCCGGTGCTAGTACTCGGCGGGGGCTCTAACTTATTGATAAGCGATGAAGGTATTGATGCCGTTGTTATCAAAAACGAAATCGAAGGCATTCTGTACCAAGAATTAGACGATGAAGTCCTCGTTACTGCTGGAGGTGGGGAAGTTTGGGATGACTTAGTGTCTGACATAGTCGGTCGCAATTTGTGGGGACTTGAAAATCTTTCTGCTATTCCTGGTACGGTCGGGGCTACACCGATCCAAAATGTTGGTGCTTACGGGGTGGAAGCAGGCGAGTTGATTGAATCAGTGCGTGTCTATGATATAGATAAAGATGACTTCATCACGTTGTCTGTTGCCGACTGTCACTTCGCATATCGTGATTCATTTTTTAAGACCGCTGGCGGCCGGCGTAATATTATTGTGTCAGTCACTTACCGTCTATCTAAAAAGCCACGACCACGACTTTTATACAAAGATCTAGCAGAATATTTTAAAGCGATTGCAAACCCGTCATTGCAAGAAGTTAGACAAGCGATTATCAATACTCGCGCCGGAAAATTTCCAGACTGGACAAAAGTTGGCACTGCCGGCTCGTTTTTTAAAAACCCGATTATTAGTAGTGAGGAGGCGGCTGAATTAGTGAAGGAATATCCAACGTTGCCAGTGTTTGTACAAGAAGACGGAAGGGCGAAGATTTCTCTCGGTTACATACTCGATAAAATTTGCGGCTTACGCGGATTACGTGAAGGTGATGTTGGACTCTACGAGAAACAGGCGCTAATACTCGTTAACTATGGTGGTGCTTCTGCACTGGAGATAAAAGAATTTGTACAAAAAATTTCAGATGCAGTTTTTGAAAAGACAAAAATAAAAATAGAACAAGAAGTAAATTGTTGGTAACGATAATAAAAAATATTTTTAAATTATTTTTTTAAAATAAAATTATCCACAGTAAAAAAAATATTTCGCTGTTAAAAAAAAAATTCTGCGTGATAATTAAACACAAGCAGATATTTTTTAAAAAAGATTTTAAAAAGTATCGCGGTCGAATTTTTTTATAAACACAATCTCTCACCCTAATCATGGCAATGAAGAAAAAGGCTCGTAAGGTAGCAAAGAAGGCTGCCAAGAAGACCACTAAGAAGAAGACTGCAAAAAAGGCAACCAAGAAGGCTGCCAAGAAGACCGTAAAGCGCAAGAAGAAATAATCTTCGTACGCCGATCAAAGCAAAGCGCCGCATTTCGTGCGGCGCTTTGCTTTGTGTGGTATGCTGACACCGCTTAAATAACCACTGATATGTCGTTTTTAGACCGTTTTTTCGGGCCATCTTACGCCAAGGAGCTGAAACAAATACGTCCCAAGGTGAGCGCTATTAATGCCCTTGAACCGCAGATGTTGCCGTTGTCTGACGCTGACTTAAAAGAGCGCTTCGCTAGTTTGCGTGAGCGCCGCAAGTCTGGCGAATCTCTAGACGCACTTTTACCCGAAGTTTTTGCATTAGTGCGCGAGGCTGGTCGTCGCACCATGGGTCTGCGCCATTTCGACGTGCAGTTGATTGGCGGCATTTTGCTTCATAAGGGACGCATTACCGAGATGCGTACTGGTGAGGGTAAGACGCTGGTGGGTACATTACCCGCTTCGCTCAACGCTCTTGATGGCGGTGGTGTGCATGTTGTTACTGTAAATGATTATCTCTCACGACGAGATGCGGTCTGGATGGGTCAGATTTACGCTGCGTTAGGATTGTCCGTCGGTGTCATTAGTCACGATGCTTCATATCTATATGACGACAGTCACACTAAAAAGGCTGACGATAGCGAGCGTGACCAAGAAGGTTCTTACAAGGTTCACTATGAATTTTTGCGTCCAGTAGAAAGAAAGGCCGCTTATTCAGCAGACATCACCTACGGTACCAATAGTGAGTTTGGTTTTGATTACCTTCGCGACAATATTGAATTTGATGCAGATAAACTTAGACAGCGCGGCCACTCTTACGCGATCATCGACGAGATAGACTCTATCTTGATAGACGAGGCACGCACACCGTTGATTATTTCTGCACCCGCTCCAATGGGTGAAAATCTATATCTCACCTTTGCCCGAGTTGCCTCTACCTTACGTTCAGTTGAACATTATTTGGTTGACGAAAAACTAAACAGCGCGACTTTGACTGACGCTGGTATAGAGGCCGCAGAAAAAGCACTTGGTATAGACAATATCTACACTGACAAGGGCATCAAGTATGTACACCACTTAGAGACCGCTGTCCGAGCCAAGGCGCTGTATCGTCGTGACAAAGAATACGTAGTGCGAGATGGTGAAGTGGTGATAGTGGATGAATTTACTGGTCGCTTGCAACCAGGCCGCCGTTGGTCTGATGGACTTCATCAGGCAGTAGAAGCCAAGGAGGGTGTGACAATACAAAAAGAGTCGCGTACTTATGCATCTGTCACGTATCAGAATTATTTCCGCATGTACGAGAAGTTGTCTGGTATGACAGGTACGGCACTGACCTCGGCAGAGGAGTTTTATACCGTTTACGGATTGGAAGTTGTGCCAGTGCCTACTCATCGCTCAGTCTCACGTATCGATGGTAATGATCTTATTTTCCAAACAGAGCAAGGCAAATTTGAAGCGGTTACTCATAAGATAAAGGAAATAAGTGCCACTGGCCAACCGATCCTGGTAGGTTCCGCTTCGATTGAGAAAAACGAGCTTTTGTCAGTAGCGCTAACAACTGCTGGCATTAAGCATGAGGTTTTAAACGCCAAGAACCACGAAAGAGAAGGAGAGATAATCGCTGAAGCTGGCCGAAAGGGGGCAGTGACTCTAGCTACCAACATGGCCGGTCGCGGTGTCGATATTAAATTGGGTGGCGCGTCCGCAACTCCAGAAGAGACAGAGGAAGTACGTCAGCTGGGCGGTCTCTTCGTGCTTGGTACAGAGCGTCACGAAGCACGTCGTATCGACAATCAGCTTCGCGGTCGTTCCGGTCGTCAGGGAGATCCTGGCGGTACTCAATTCTTCGTTTCGATGGAGGATACGTTAATGCGTGTCTTCGGTGGCGAGCGGATCAAAAGTCTGATGGGCACTTTCGGTATTCCTGAGGATCAACCGATCGAAAACCGAATGCTAAACCGTCAATTGGAAGCGGCACAGACCAGAATCGAAGGTTTCCACTTCGACGCTCGTAAGCAGGTCCTGGCCTACGATGACGTCATTAACAAACAGCGCCAAGCTGTTTACAAAAGACGTCAGCGATTGCTTCTTGGAGACAAGACAGAAGTTGAGTCAATTTTGTCCGAAATAGTAGAAAAAACCCCCTCAGTCCAAGAGGTGATAGACAAGAAGAGATCGGAATTTGGCGAAGAGGAATGGCTTGAGACTATGCGCAAGCTTTGTTTGCAAATCACTGACATTCTTTGGGTTGAGCATTTGGAGGTAATGAATTACACGCGAAGTAGTGTCACGTTGCGTGCCTATGGTCAGCGTGATCCGTTGATAGAATACCGAAAGGAGGCTGCTCGCTTATTTAGAGAGATGCAAGAGAGTACATTGCATCGCATCGTTGAGCTTCTACCAAATCTAAAAACAGAGGCTGTCTTGCGCGAGGAGGCAAGGATGCGTGAAGAAGCAAAGCAGGCTCAGATAGTTGGCGGTGAGGCGGTAGTAAGTAGCTCTGTTCCAAGAACTAGTAACAACTCTATTGGCCGTAATGAAATGGTAAAGATTACGAACGGTACCGAAATTAAGGAAATGAAATATAAGAAGGCCGAGGCCCTTCTCCAAAGTGGTGAGTGGAAGTTGGTGTAATCAACCAGCGGTATGTATAAAAAAGTGCCGCCCGCTTCGAAGCGGGCGGCACTTTTTATTGTGTACAGGTTGACGTCCCCCGCAAACCTTATAAGCTTATAAGATGATACAAATCATTGTACGCGTCCTCGTAGTTGCGCTAGCTCTTTTGCTCGCCGCCGAAATCATACCAGGGGTGGAGATAACAGGCTTATATACAGCGATCTTGGCCGCTGTCGTACTAGGTATTATTAACCTAATCATACGACCAGTTTTATTTATTCTTACACTCCCACTCACTATCATTACCTTTGGATTATTTGCCTTGGTTTTGAATGCGGTGATGGTATTGTTGGCAACGTTGTTTGTGGATAGTTTCAATGTAGATGGCTTTATTCCAGCGCTGCTCTGCTCATTCTTTGTTGCTATCGCTAGTGCTTTAAGTAACAAAATTTTATCTGACTAGACTGACTGAGTCTGTGACAAATTGACCGATCAATTCGATATCAGTATCGAAGTTAATTTGCGTGACCCAATCAAGATTTACTAATGGTGAATAACTTCACGGTATTAAAGTTTGTAGGTGTGTTATAAAGCTTAAATGTTAAGACCTAATAGGTTTACGGATAATCGAGGCTTCACGCTAATAGAATTACTCGTTGTTATTGCTATTATCGGCATATTAGCCAGTGTTGTAATAGCCAACTTAAGTACTGCTCGTACCAAAGCTGCCGACGCGGCACATAAAACAGAAGTCAAACAGCTAAAGACAGCGATCGAATCATATTATCTAGACAATGGTACTTACCCGCCATATTTGTCAGCCAATGTTGGATACCGCGTAGATACGGCGCTTACTCCCTACTTGGTCAGCACCTACATATCGCAAATATCAGCACAATTAGTAATTGATAATGATCAGTACGTATACGCTACGGGTGGCAGTGGCTATGCCATACGCGTTACTTTGAGCGACGGAAGTCAGTGCAAAACAGGTAGTAATGTCAGTATGGGTTGGTGGGGTGCTGGAGTACCTTTGTGTGGCTTTTAGTTACATCTCCTGTTGAACAATGAGTTTTGTCCCATTGGTTCACCGTTATTCTATGAATACAGACAAAACAATCAAATTGTGGTATAAGTAGCCCCTTATGTTTGTTGATGAGATACGTATTAAAGCCAAGGCAGGCAATGGCGGAGACGGTGTAGTCCGTTGGCGCCAGGAAAAATTTAAACCCTTAAGCGGTCCTGCCGGAGGCAACGGCGGTAGGGGTGGTGACGTATATGTACGCGCAGTACGTGATTTGTCGCTGCTTTCTAAATATACCGGCTCAAAGGAATTTAAGGCTAAGGACGGAGAGCAGGGCCGCAGCCTAAGTCAACACGGAAAAGCCTCCCTAGATCTATATATCGACGTACCGGTCGGATCTCGGGTAACCGATATCAACAGAGAGCGCACTATCGAACTTACAGCGGAAGATCAGGTTGAAAGGATCTTGCAGGGTGGGCGAGGTGGTCTGGGCAACGAGTACTTTAAGTCATCAGTAAATCGCTCACCGGAGCAATCAACCAAAGGTCGCAAAGGCGAAGAGGGAGAATTCTTAATTGAGCTATCCTTGGTCGTTGATGTCGGTCTAATAGGGCTCCCGAATGCCGGCAAATCAACACTTTTAAATACGCTGACTAACGCCTCATCCGCAGTGGCTGATTATCCGTTTACTACTCTGGAACCTCACCTCGGAGCACTCTATGGTTATGCTCTAGCGGACATTCCAGGCCTAATTGAAGGGGCTAGTACTGGCAAAGGTTTAGGACATAAATTCTTACGTCACATAACTAAGACCAAGATGCTCCTCCACTTGGTTTCTTTAGACCAAGATGACCCAAAAAATGCGTATTACACCATTTTGAAGGAGCTATCTGATTTTGATAAATCTCTTACAGAAAGGGAAGAATGGATTATCTTTACTAAAAAAGACCTTGTTTCTCAAGCTAAAATAGACGAGGTAATTACGAGTATTGACATAAACAATAAGCGTGTGTTTGTAATATCAGCAAAAACCCGAGAAGGGGTAAAAGAGCTACAAGATCAGCTTGTACAACACTTAAGAGAGGGGTAGTATAAGAGAAATTACACATATAAATGAGCACTTATACCCCCACCATCGGCATCGAAGTTCACGCTGAACTCAAGACAAAGAGCAAAATGTTTTGCTCATGCAAAAATGATCCGCATGCGAGTCATCCAAACACAAACATTTGTCCAGTTTGTTTGGCTCATCCGGGAACATTGCCAGTTGTAAATAATGAAGCGGTCAAAAAGGTACTTTTGGTGGGTCGAGCGATCAGCGGTGAGATAGCGTCTTACAGTGAGTTTGATCGTAAAAATTATTTTTACCCCGATATACCGAAAGCCTACCAGTTGAGTCAGTATCAGTTTCCATTTGTAAAAGGAGGGGAACTTGCCGGAGTATCTATTACACGAGTTCACCTAGAAGAAGATACTGCCCGAAGTCAGCATCAGGGAGAGATAAGCCTGGTTGATTTTAACCGAGCGGGAGTTCCTTTGATGGAATTAGTCACAGAGCCGGTAATACACTCAGCCGCAGAGGCTGCTCGTTTTGCAAAAGAGTTGCAATTACTCCTAAGAGCACTAGGTGTATCGGATGCCAATATGGAGAAGGGAGAGATGAGAGTGGAGGCCAATATATCTATAAGTGACAGTGAAAAGCTCGGCACTAAAGTAGAGGTTAAGAACCTCAACTCCTTTAAAGCAGTAGAAGACGCCATAAACTACGAAATTGAGCGCCAAAAAACGGCTTTACAGAGCCATAAAATAATTACACAGGAAACTCGTGGCTGGAATACGGCTCAAAATAAGACTTTTTTGCAGAGAAGCAAGGAAACCGCCGAAGATTATCGTTACTTCCCTGACCCCGATATTCCTAAGTATGATCTATCTACTATCGAGGAATTTAACAATTCTCGTCTAGACGAGGATCTATCCGAGATACCAAGTAAAACAAGGGTTTTTTTGCAAGATCTCGGCATAGAATCACAGCAGGCAGAGGCTCTGGTTAATGATCAGCTCGCGTTAGCTTTCTTCAAGAAGGTTGTCGTCTTGCTTCAAGAATCAGGGAAGGATAAGACAGTGATAAAGATTGCTGCCAATTACATTACTTCGGATCTCGCTGGGTTACGTCAGGATCACCCAGAACACGTGCTAGATAGCACGAATGCTATGAGCTTCGCGACCCTAATACAGATGGTGTCTGAAGGAGAGATTACCTCTAGAGTTGCTAAAGACCTTTTATTTGCAATAGTGTTTGAGGGCGCTGATCCTAAAGAAATGGCTAAAGAAAAGGGTTTGTTAGCCGATAACTCGGTCGAAACACTAACTGCAATAGTAGATGAGATAATCTCTTTGAACCCTACAGTGGTGACTGAGTACAAAAATGGCAAGACAGCCTCACTGCAGTTTTTACTAGGTCAGGGTATGAAAGCAACCAGAGGGGCGGCTAATCCGAAGCTGTTAACCGAATTATTCGAAAAGAAACTCCTCGGATAACACCCTAACCCTTAAGAAGTTGTACACAAGCACCAGCCAGTCACGGCTGGTGCTTTTGTATCTAGCGACTTATACTGGTGTTGTCATGGACACTATCTCGTTTAAGGGAGAAACTTATATAAAAGGCTCTAAAATAGCCGAAGAGCTGGGCTATACAGCCGATTATGTTGGCCAACTTTGTCGCAGTCGTCAGGTGGAAGGAACACTTGTTGGGCGCAGTTGGTACGTGTCAGAAAAATCTATTCGAGCACATAAAAAGAATCGCTATCGTAGTAACCAAACAAAATCAGTCGATGCCGTGCGTCAGATGATGGGAGTCAGAACACAACCCAAACCGCTGTTATTTGAAGATAGATTTTCTACTCCAGTCTATGAGGCTGATGATCAGCCGCTTATTCCTTCGATTAAAAAGCATTTTGAGACGACACCTCCGCAGGTAGCAGTAGCCCAAGATGAGGAGCTTGAAGGGAGTGCGGTGTATCTGAAGCGGGTTACGATGTCTGAACCTGCAAGGGTGAATGAAGTAAGACACAGCGAAGCTCCTAAAGACTATCCAGCACGTCCTGCTGTTCGCTATATGACCGGAGAGGCGCCAGTCTCAAGGATGGATGACGTGAGGGTCGCACATAGGCCAATCATAGAACAGGAAGTTTATATCGTAGAAACGCCAGCGAATGGGTCACGTATATATATAAAGGCCGTTTCTAGCGCCATTATAGCGGCAGGATTCCTGCTACTCGTGAGCTTTATTAGCTTTGAACAGCAAACCTTTGCATCTCGAGTAATGCCCTTAGACACAGAGTACTATTTTGATTTCTCAGGCGGACTACAAGCAACCGTAAACCTCTGGTCTGCTAAGTAAGCACTGTTGATCTTCGTCTCTGCGCACCTACATATCCACAGATTTAATTGTTTTACCGCAATTTTTAGTTAACATCACTATATTATATTAGTGATGTTAGACAGTGACAGAAATTGGCTCACCACCAAGGAAGCATCTCAAATAAGCGGTTATACGCCCGCTCATATAATCCGCTTGGCGCAAAAAGGGAACATACTAGCGCACAAAAAAGGCCACGTTTGGTACACTGACTACACATCCTTAAAGCAGTTCTTAGTAGAGGCTGAGAGTAATGCTCTTTTGCGGCGTTCAAAACTAAGACTGAAGCGTTTAGAGGAGCTTGGCAGTACACGTCATCATGATATGTCTTTAAACACAGTAGCGTTTAACTTAAAGGCTTTTTTAGCCACAGGGACCCTCTTTATGCTTGGTGGCTTATGTGGATTTATTTTGCTCCAAGCCCTGGAGGTTAAGCTTAAACCAACTGACCTTATGGCTGGGGTAGGATACATTACGGATGAGTTAAACGAAGCGGTCCAGTTGGGGGATATGGCCAAGTGGCTACTAACTATGGGTAAATAATATATTTTATGGACCTTAGAAATGTCAGTAAGGTAAAAAAAGCGGCTTACATAGTTACCGCCGTGTTAATTAGCACTTTTCTAATCAGGTATTTCATCCTAGATTCGTTTCTGGTCATTGGTAATTCAATGGCGCCCACCTTAACGAATGGCGACTATATTTTTGTGAATAAAATGGCTTATGATTGGCACAAACCGTCACGTCTCGACATAGTGGTGGTAAATTTTCGCGAAATGGCTGACAAAAAGGCAATAAAGCGCATCGTTGGCCTGCCTGGCGAGTGGATTTATATAGAAAAGGGTATTGTCTATGTCGCAAACCAGCGAGATGGAGAAAAAACTGAGGTAGGGAAGCTAGATACAGAGGATTTTACCAGCACTACTTCTGCTGATTACAATTATCGCCTTGATCCTCACGAATACTTCCTCTTAGGTGACAACGGACTTACTAGCACCGATTCTCGTGAGCTTGGTCCTGTCGATATATACAAAATAGACGGCAAGGTCATTCATAGCGTAGATTTAAAATAATTCTCGTTTAAACGAGATAAGCTTATTTAAAGCCAAATCTCGGCATATAGTTAACTTATGTCACTTGAGATCTGTGTTTAATAAATTTGGTTGTTCCCATCGAGTTTGTTTGTAGGTTTGTACACTTTCACGGCGCCACTAAACTAGGCGTCTAATTTTTTTGATACGAGTCCGGAATAAATTGAGGTGCAAAACGATAGCCCACACGCGTATGTTTGTATTTTTAAGCCTGTATTCAGCAAATCTATAAGCGCTGACAGCTGATCGGTTTACTTGAAATGACAAATTACAAAATCTCATTTTCAAATGCATTAATTACCAAATTTAATCGGTAATTATTTAAAAGTTTTTAATTTTAGTTTATCCACAAAATTGATTTTGTATTTAATTAATTTTAAAGACCAGCACGTTACAATAATGGTTAAGAAGCCTGCCGATACAATGTATCGGCGCTAAAGTTAGCCACATTTTGAACATTCAAAAGTACAATCAAAATGAAAATGAAATGAATTGGATTCCGCTTGCAGAAGCGGCACAGTTCACTCCGTACTCCGCTGAGTACTTGAGCTTGCTTGCGCGCAAGGGTCGGTTGGTAGCTAAAAAAGTGAACGGCGTTTGGCACACGACGCGCGCTGTTGTAAATGCTTATCTTGCAGATCAAGCAAGACGAGCAGAAGTTTTGAATCGTGACCCTAACGCATATCGTCCGTTCATCTCCGAGCCACACAAGGGTACTAAGATCGAAGGTGAGCCAGTCGAAGATTTGCTGCCACATCAAGTGCGCTTCCAGCGAACTTTTAGTGATGATGTAATGCGGGTACGAGGGGTTACTCCTTTTGTTAAGCCTGCCGAGGCGCAGAATATTTCTTCAGGGGTCAACAATGTACCAGTGCATTTACCTCAGCAAAGTGAAATAAAAACGATTGCACAAACTTTGCCAGCGGTAGATAAAATTGTCGATCAGCCAGTCGTCACTCAAATTCCAGCTGCACCAGTAGCGCTTGTGGCGCAGAAAACGGTAGTGGGAACATCTCTCTTTGCACCAGAGGCTGTTAAGCCAGCAGTCAAAGGAGATGCTTTGTTTGAGGAATTTATGCGCAAATTTAATGCGCATATAGACGAGCGGGTGGATAGTGAACACGGCATGCTCTTTAAGATCGGTCGATTTATTCGTCGTTCATACAAAAGCGTATTTTCCTCACCGAGCATGATGGCGGTGTTCGTCGTTACTCTAGTTATCATGGTCGTTTTGCCATTTCGGTTTGTTTCCGGTTTTGCTGAAAGATTTCTAGACGGAGCTATGAGTGCTGTAAAAGATGCACAGACTGTAATGGGTTTTCGTCCTGGCACTCATGCAAATGAGATTTTGCTTCTTGGGCCGAAGGGTGAAATTTCTATTTTTGGAAGTGTTGAGACCGACGGGCAGTTTCGTTCTTTTATTGAGGATGGTATAGCACCGATAACTGTAAATTCGACCACTAAGGTAGAAAACCTAAACGCCGACTATTTAGATGGTACATCGGCTCACGAATTCACCCTCGCTTTTGTTACCAAGAACGGGAATGTTACTTACGAGCCGGTTTTTCTTGAGGGTAATGTGGAGGTCGGAAGCACATTGTTGGTAAAGGGGGCTACTAAACTTTTGAATCATGTTTCAGTCGGTGGTGACCTTGCAGTTTTTGGTGATGCGACATTTCAAAAATCACTTACAGTTAACGGCCCAGCAATTTTTAAGGCGTTACTAACAGCACCAGAAGCTATTTTTGAGAGTCTTACAGTCAAGGGCAAAAGTAACTTTGGCGGCGAAGCCAACTTTGATGAAGATGTAAATTTTGACAACGATATTGATGTGGCAGGAAGTGTTACGGCTGGTTCGGGTAAGATCTCCGGTTCTTTCCGAGTCGAGGAAGGTTTCCATGCAATGCAAAATGTAACGTTGGGTAGCGAATTCTACACAGTACAAATCACTTCAGATGAATGGAGTGTCGATGATGAAGGTAACGCAGCATTTAACGACATAACCGGTCAGGCAGCATCATTTTCTTCACTTTCCGTAGTTGATAATTTGTCCGCCGGTAGTTTCAGTGCGACAGATGCTGGTGCTACATCTACTTTCGCCGGCGGTGTGACGCTGTCTGGTGCGCTAGCAGATGCCGCAGGATCGATCGGTAGCAGTAGCTATATTCTACAATCGACCGGCACTTCTACTCGCTGGGTCGCGACTTCTACATTGGGGTTTGCTGGAGGTGCAAGTATCACTTCACTCAATGGCCTTTCTAGTTCAACCCAAACTTTTGCAACTTCAAGTGACACCAACATTGGTCTCGAAATTGTTTCGAGTGGTGCTACTCACACTTTTACCCCGACTTGGAGTGGAGTGTTGTCGGTTGCGCGCGGCGGTACTGGTAGTTCAACAGCAGATGGGGCGCGTACAAACTTGGGCCTTGGCACAATTTCTACACTGAACTCAATCGATATTTCAGATAATACAAACCTCTCCGTTACAGCAATCGGCCTTTCACTTTCTGGCGACTCAATCTCTCTCACTTCCGGCTACTCCATCCCGCTCATAGCCTCCACTACCGAATGGTCTAATTTTTATAATAATCCTTCGACTAGTATCACAGCAGGAAATGGCCTAGCTTGGACTGGTAATTCTCTCGGCATAGCTGGTCCGGTTAGTGTAGGGAACGGCGGCACCGGCGCCACCACCCTCACTGGCCTCCTCCTTGGTAACGGCACCGGCGCCTTCACTGCTACCACCACACTCTCTGCTTCATATATAGAAGACGCTTACGTTCGCAACACAGGAGACTCTATCTCTGGCAACCTCACATTCTCTGGTTCTACCGCCAACATCGCGCTCGGTTCTAATTATCTTTCTGGTGATGGAGATGATGAGGGAATATTTGTTGGTGCACTTGGATTTGTAGGTATCGGTACTTCGAGTCCAGCTTATGTTCTTGATATCGTACAGGGAAGTAATACCTACGGAGTCCGCACTAGCAATGGTACGACAGAAGCCGTAATCGGTATTTCATCAACTGATACAGCGCTCTTTGGAACACGCAGCGCACATAGTATGCAGCTTGTAACTGACAATTCGGTACGTGTTACCCTAACAAGCGACGGCAGCTTTGGTATTGGTGACACTAGCCCAGCAGCACTTCTTACAGTTGGTGCAGGTGACGCTTTTCAAGTTACTGCCACTGGTACAGTCGCATCCGGTGTTTGGTCTGGTACCGATATTGATATTAGCGACTACACGAATCTTTCTGATGGTAATGGTATTACTTTGACTGGGGATGTGTTGACTGTTACAGCTGCGGGTGGCTTGGCACAGACTACCGGTGGCCTTACTACAACAGGTGTACTTGAAGACCTAAATACTCTAGGTCCAGCGGCCGCTGATGGGGAATTCATTGTCGCGACTGGTGTTGGTACTTTTGCTTATGAAAGTGGTGCTACCGCTCGTGCATCGCTTGGTCTAGGTTCATTGGCCACTCTCAACACCATAAATAATGACAACTGGTCCGGTACCGCTTTGGCCGTAGGGAACGGCGGCACCGGCGCCACCACCCTCACTGGCCTCCTCCTTGGTAACGGTACTTCTGCTTTCACCGCCACTACCACGCTGGCACAAGGATATGGTGGCACCGGGTTCTCCACTTATACTTCTGGAGATATTCTCTACGCTAATACCGGCGGTGTATTAACCAAATTACCAATTGGATCTTCTGGACAAGTCCTAAAAGTTTCAGCAGGACTACCGTCTTGGGGAGCCGATCAGACTTCTGGTGGAGGTGGTGGTGATGGTGTATGGGCGACATCCACGGGATTTATCTATCCGCAAAATACATCCGACTCAGTACTTGTGGGCAATAGCGCTACGGCTACTGTTAACAGCATTTTTGAAGTTACAGGTAACTCTTACTTTTCAAGCAATGTAGGTATTGGTGACACTAGCCCAGCAGCACTTCTTACAGTCGGTGCAGATGATGCTTTCCAAATTAATTCTGTTGGTGTTGTTGCTTCAGGTACTTGGAATGGTAACGACATAGATATAAGTGATTATACAAACCTCTCGGTTACAGCAACTGGTTTAGCACTTTCTGGCGATACCATCGTACTAAGTGCTGGTTACAACATCCCTCTCACGGCCTCTACTACGCAGTGGTCTGATTTCTACAACACTCCTTCAACAAAGATAACGGCGGGCGATGGTCTGTCTTGGAGTAGTAATACACTTAACCTCGATGTTAATGAATTAACCGAAGAAGGCGGATTTACCTCGGGTGACTTCTTGGCTTTCTATGACGCTACCGCTGGTGCTGTGCGCAAAGTCAGTTACGACAATCTACCAGGGGCAGGCGGTGGAATGACATCACTCAATGGTTTGACCATTGCAGTACAAAACTTTGCTACTACAAGCAGTAACGGTTTGACTCTAACGATAACCTCGACTAGTTCAATACATACTTTTTCTCCAGGTTTGGCTGCCGGCTACACCATTCCTCTCACCGCATCCTCGACCGAGTGGTCTGATTTCTACAACACTCCTTCAACAAAGATAACGGCGGGCGATGGTCTGTCTTGGAGTACCACTACGCTCAATCTAGATATCAATGAACTATCTACTGAGGCAGTCTTTGAGTCTGGTGACTTCTTGGCTTTCTATGACGCTACCGCCGGCGGGGTACGCAAAGTTTCTTATGATAGCCTTCCTGGCGCTGGCGGTAGTCTGACTTCTCTTAATGGTATTACGTCTGCCACGCAATCCTTCGCAACTTCTAGCGATACCAATATCGGGCTCAATATTATTTCTTCAGGATCGACACACACCTTTACACCAACTTGGTCTGGAACACTAGCTGTGGCTCGCGGC
>Ga0208958_1000239_pt1 | contig 68791 bp, 92 predicted proteins | sample RifOxyB1_FD_184032 | JGI IMG/M metagenome (GOLD analysis project Ga0208958, IMG submission 184032) | Soil microbial communities from Rifle, Colorado - Rifle Oxygen_injection B1 (SPAdes) | ecosystem: Environmental > Terrestrial > Deep subsurface > Rock core/Sediment | place: Rifle, Colorado...
TGGGTAAGTTATGAAATTGATATGGCTGGAGATGGAGTCTTAAAAGCAGATGCCTCACCTCTTATGTCTGGCGGAAAATCATTTAATGTTACCTGGCTGCATGAATAAAAATAGGGCATGATGTTTACCTTAATTTTACTCTTTCCATAGCGATTGTAACTTCACTTAAATTGCTTCCATCATAACGAATTACTTGTTTATGACTAAAACCTTTATTTGATTCATTTGCAGGCATTATTACTAAACCCCTTTTTCTCCATTCAAGCCATCTTTCAATATAGACAGGATAATCATCAACAAGGACTTTTCCATAAACAATACCCTTATCCCTAGTTATAGTAATATCAATATCTGGTCCTAAGTTATTATCAATCCATTTCTTTTTTCCAGACCAAGAAACTGAATTTCTTCTTGGACCTTGAGTAAGTATCATTATTTTATAATCTAATTTTGTGGCTATTTCTAAAACATCCCATCCTAGCTGAAATCTTGGTAGATTTTCCCACCAGCTTTCTGAAGATTTTATTAAATCTGCACGGTTCCTTATGTAATCTGGAGCCTCATCCCTTATTGGCAGTCTATAAACTTTTTCATAAGGAGATCTTAATTTTTCCAGCTCTCCAAATAGCTCCTTATCATAATCACAAAGAGTTCCATCCATATCAAATAGAGCTATATTTTCTTGTTGACTCATAAAATAATTTTTAATTTTTTATTTATAATAATTTAGGTACTAGAATAAAAGAATTTAGAAGAATATTTATGAGAGAAAAACTAGTAAGCCTCAAACTTACGGCTGTCTTGAGAAGGACTTTGGCTTTGTGAACCAGATGACTGCTGTGTTCCTGGAATATGTATCTGGGCAAATGCAGGAGTTGCTATTACAATGTTTTCTCCAAAGCCGGTAATGTTACCTTCAAGAGCTTCTGTTGTTTTCTTTATCTTAGATATAGCTCTTTTAAGCTCTATTACATCTTTTTTTCTAAGAGTTTGGATGTCTATTACTGCAATAGTGTATCCTTCTCTCAAAGAATTTAATATTTCATTAACATCTTCAAATTTTTTTAGAACAAATGGTCTGACACTTACCTTTGACTCTTTCTTGTCCTGCCCCAAATCAATCTCAACATAGTCTTCTCCACTCTGAGAACCGAGGGCAAAACTCTTTTTTAGTTTATCAAACACCATGCATTGAATAAAATGGACTAGTTTATAAAGATTTCTGTAGTAATACAATTACTTTACAGTTACTTTATTTTTTCTACAATATCTCCTCTTAATCTTTCAACATTTTCCCTTAAAGAGAGTTCCTGCTTTTCCAAAGTCTTTGTTCTTAGACCTAAAATCTTCTTTTTTTCTTCTAATTCTTTTTTTGTAATATTTTTGTCTGCTTTTATCATTATTTGCCCTATTATTTTAAAGATATCTCCCCTTGATTTATCAACTTCTTCAATGGCAGTATTTATTTCATTTAACTCTAACTGAAAAGTCTGCTTTTGCATCAGCAGGTTTTGAAATGTACTTTCAAGAATCTGCAATTCCTGTAATTTTTCAGCTGCCTCCTTGTCTATCTCAGCCATTTATTACTCCATCAACTAATTTTATCACCATTATTCTGCTTTTATTTTTACTATAGTTCTTCTAGGTTTGTAAAAAATCCTGGAATTACAATGAGGACAAGTAAACCTTTTATCTAATCTTTTAGAAGAAATTAATTTCCCGCATTTGAAACATTTATAGTCTGCCATTTTATAGTAAATATTTAGAGTTTATTTAAGCTTTTCTAAATAATAAGCTCCTCCTGAAAAAGTTTTATCACATCTTTTGCAGAACCATATTCCTGCAGATTTTCTTTTAACTCCTGGTTTTTGGCAGAATGGACATACTTGTTTTTTTCTCTGCTTTGATTCCACAGCTACAAATTTAGTTCTAACATTTGTTCCATAACCTGTTTTGAATTTTCCTGATGCTTTAACTTTTTTTGTTCTTGCCATATAAAGACAACCAAGGTTTTCTTTATCAAACTTTCCTTTTTATAGACAAAGTTTTCTTTATCAAACTTTCCTTTTGCGAGAAAAGGCTTATCCTTAGTTATTGTTTAGTTGTTAATATTTGAAAAGGATCGTTTTTAAATTTATCTTTAAAATGTTTAAGCAACTCTTGTAAAAAGAGGTCCAAATATCTCATACAAAATATTAACAACTGGATTTCTACTTCTTCTTTCTTCTCTAAATATAAAATCTCCTAATTCTGTTAAGGATGCTGTTTCAGAGAATCCATTGCCATCTTGATATCCTAATCTCACCATTCTCCTACAAGCCAAGTCATAAGCTAAATCCTTTTCTTCTCTAGAAAAACTACACCCTTTGCGTGCTTTATTCATGAAACGATACTCATGAGGTTCTAACATAACCATAATCAATCGTAACCTATTAACTATAAAAATATTTCTATAAAAATTTTTAAATGGGGATACCCGGATTTGAACCGGGGTCGCGAACTGTTTAGCAATTTTCTATTAGTATAGGATATAATTGACCCAAAGCTCGAAGGCTACCAGGCTACCCCATATCCCCTGTATTAATTTAAAAAAACTCTGCTTTTTAACTCTTCCTATTATTAAAGATTTTATTAAGCTTTTCTTGTTTGTACTTATTTGAAAAACCGAAGAGAAAATTGTATTTTTCTAAACTATCCCTATAAACTCTTACCAAATGTCCATCTTTTCTTTTTACCTTGAATATTTTTATCGAAAATTTATACTTAATATTAAAAAAATCAAAAATATCTCTCAAATTTTTTATTAAATTTTCAGAAACACACATTACTCCAACATTGCTTACTTCAACGTATCCATCTGTATCCATTAAACCTCTAACAAATCCTTTAATAAAATCTTCTGAGTAACTTCTTATACTATCTTTTAAACAGACTGTGTATGTCTTCTTTCCACTCCAATTTAGATATTTTTTGATAAATAATGCAAATTCTTCAGAAGACATTGAAATATCTAAAGTTCCTTCACTCTCTCTTTTACAAAAATGCGGATTAAGATTCATGCTAATTAACAAGAATTTCAAGTATTCTGCATATTGATAATCATCTCTTAAAGAAAGATGGTATCTAACTCTATGACTTCCGCCCATCTTCAAATTATTTTTATCCTTTAAATAATAACAGTATGAACCGTCCCCAGCAAAGGCTCCTATTAATTCTCCAATCTCAAAATCATTTAATCCAATAATAAAATCCTTTTTTATTCGTGGCTTAAATTTCCTTACTTGATAATATATTGTTGGTTTTCCTACATTGAGTAAATTTGAAAGGTAATTTAAGCTTCTTCCCTCATTAGTTAAATTTTTGATTAATAATATTTCCTCAGAAGAGAACCGTTGATTTTTAATTCTCATTATTAATTAATGTAAAATAAGTTTTAATACTTTTATTTTAATTTTACAGCGACGACATACCTAATTACTTTTTAGCTGTGGGTTTGGCAGCTGGTTTAGCTGTTTTAGCAGGAGCTGCTTCTGTTTTTGCAGCAACAACAGGAGCTGCAGTTGATTTTTCTTCTTTGGCAGCTTCTTCAGCCTTTTCCTGCTGTAATTTAGCTTCTTGCTTTTTATGCACCTGAGAGAAAAATTCCTGAAGTTCATTTTTCTTTTCTTCAGATGTTTCTGTCTTTCCCGCTTTTATTTCCTTATCATACTTACCCTCGGTAATTTCATGGGCAAACTCAACAGCTGGTTTACTCTCAATCATTATTCCTAGACTGACACAGCTTCCAACAACTGTTTTTACAGCTGCTTTCAAATCTTTCTCCAACATATCTGGAAGTTTTGTTTTTGCAACTTTAATTACCTGTTCTACAGAAATATTGGCAACTTGTATTTTTTTATGAGTTCCTGAACCTTTTTCAACTCCAGCTTCTTTTTTTAGCAGTTCTGGTACAGGCGGTGATTTTATTGAAATTGTGAAATTTTTTGTATTTGTGTCTATATCCAAATCTACCGGCACTTTCATTCCTTTAAAATCTTTAGTAGCATCATTAACTTTAGAAATAACCTGCCCTATATTTATCCCCAACGGGCCAAGTTTCTGTGCTAAGGCAGGACCTGTGACCATATTTCCTCCTTCAACTAATAATCCGACTTTCATTATCTCATTTCCTCCTCTGAATTTTCTTCTGGTTCATTTCCTCTCCTAATAACTTTAACATTTTCAATTTTAATAGTAACTGGTATTTGTACAACAGCCCCTAACAATGATACTACTACTTCTTTCTTCTGTTTGTCTATTCTTAAAACTTTTGCTTTTTCTTTTTTAAACGGTTCTGTTAAAATTTCTACAATATCATCCTGCTCAATGCTTACTGTTTCAACATTATGCTCAACCATATTTTTTACTTCTTCATAAGAAATAGTTTTTCCAATTATCCCTTTAACATACGGTAATCCAAAACATGCTTCTTCTGCACTTTCTCGATCCTCACTTTCAAGAATTACATATCCTCTAAGACCTTTTGGTTTTGCAATTGCATAGACATTAAGTCCTTTCCTTAATATAGTACTTGCTATTACATCAAGTGCTCTTTCTTCTTTATTTGTTGTTACTTTTACTACAAAGATCATTTTGTTGCTAATAATTAAATTTTAAATCTCTCTACTCAAGGTTTCACTCGGTAGTTTAATAATTTTTACTCGTGAAACCTCTCGCTACTTCTAACATCTAAGAAGCAGTAATAATATTTAAAATAATGGGTTTATTAAGTTTTCTGTTTCTTTTTGAGAATAACTATTCAGCAAATACAACTGCAGCAATAGTTGTTGTCCATAATCCGTCTTTATTGCCTTCAGCAGTCTGAGTTATATTAGTTGTCTTGAAAATATGTCCGCTTGCCTTGTATATCTGTTCTCTTTCTTCCCATGCAGTATCAGGATCAAATTCTATTCCTAGAGTTGTTGCTAACATTGTTGCTGCAAGATCTTCTGCATAATCTCCTGATTTTTTGGCATTTTCTCCATAACCATGATGTTCTGAAATATACCCATATTGTTTTCCGTCTTTTGGAACTGCAATTCCCACTGAAGAAAAAATTAATCTGTTTGGTTCATTTGTCTCACTACGGGCCATAACACAGAATGTTACCTGGCCTGGACTTAATAATTTAATTCCATCTTCTTTAGAGACTATTTTTACATTTGGAGGAAGTATACTTGAAACATAAACTAAATTGCATTTTTCTATACCTGCATTTCTCAATGCTAGTTCAAAAGAAGCCAATTTATCCTTATGCACTCCAACTCCTTTAGTAAAAAATATCTTTTTTGGTATCATTTTAAAAAATATCTTATAATTGTAGAAACAATAAATCCAACTAGCCCTATAACTAATATTCCTACGGCTGAAACTTTGGCTATAGTTAAAAATTCCTGTTTCGACGGTTTTCTCAATACTTTCCAAACTCTTAAACATTTATTAAAAAATATTTTTGGTGATTCCATACTTTCAATAATTAGAGTGTGTTTTTAAAGTTTTTCCAAGAAAAAAAATGTAAAGATTAACCAAACCAGGGATTTAAGGGACATCTTAGGTTTTCATGATACCTATTTTGGTAAACTCCATTAGCATCTAACTTAGAATCTTTAAAAAAGTCTATAGCCCTACTAGTTAAAGCTTTTAATGTAGCATCTATACTTTCTTGGTATGATTTAAAAGGATGTCCCATTCTACTTCTTCTTTCTGATTCAAATAATTTTTCATCATCAATAAATTTCCTATATGCTTGCCCGACATAAGCAGGCAATCTAACTTCATTACCATTAGTATACTCTGCTCTTACATCTGGATCATTAACCCATTCAAATTCAATTCTTTTCTGAATGCTACCAAAAAAATCTCTTCCAGTCATCGTAGGGATATACATTTGTCCTTCCAATTTTTCAAACAACTCAGCCACTCTTTCTCCATCATTATAGTTTGTATGTAAATTTGCAAGCATATCAAAATCATAAAATTATTATTTATAAATAAGACTATATTAAAAAATATACTTTAATTACCTGAAGAATTCAATTCCAAGCTCATCTGATAGCTCTCCCTGATTTCTCTCTTCAAGAGACCTTCTTACATTCCCAAGGATTTGATGACTTTTTACTCCTGTGATTATCAGCATAACCCTAATTGTCTTTTCCATATCTGGAGAAATTTGTGCACCCCAAATCAGCCTTGCCTGGTCTCCAAGACGCTTGTTTATCTCTTCAATTACTATCTTTGCCTCGTCTAAACTCATATCTGGTCCTCCAATAATATTTACAAGTGCTCCAGAAGCATTAGTAACATCAACATCTAACAAAGGATTATTTAGTGCCTTTTCAACTGCTTCATAAGGCCTGTTTTCTGTATCAGACTCTCCACTGCCTATAAGGGAAACTCCTCCATTTTGCATAACTGTTCTAACATCTGCAAAGTCCAAATTTACAAGACCTGCTTTTGTAACTAATTCAGCAATACCTTTAACTGCATTTGTTAAAATTTCATCTGCTACTTTAAATGCTGTCTGCAATGGCAGGTCAGGAGCTATTTCAAGCAATTTATCATTAGGGATTACTATTAAAGTGTCAACAATACTTTCCATTTTCTCCAAACCATTATTTGCATTTTCTAATCTTTTTGCTCCCTCTATTGTAAATGGCATTGTAACAATTCCTATAACTAAGGCTCCTTGTTTCTTAGCAATGTCGGCAATTACAGGAGCTGCTCCTGTTCCTGTTCCACCCCCTAAACCACATGTAACAAAGATCATATCTGCACCAGCAAGCTTTTGTTTTATCTCATGCTCAGTTTCTTTAGCAGCTTCTTCACCTATGCTTGGATTACTTCCTGCACCAAGCCCTTTTGTTAATTCCTTTCCTATAAGAATTTTTTTATCTGCATTTGCATACAACAGGTCCTGGGCATCTGTATTAACTGCAATTATTTCTCCTCCTTTAATTCCTATTTCATACATTCTAGAAAGAGTATTATTTCCTCCTCCCCCTACACCAATAACTTTTATTTTTGCTGTTTGTTTTTTTATTAACTCTTCTAATTCTCTGTCTATTTCAAGAAGATCAGAATCAATAGGAGAAGATGAATCTCTTATAGGAAAACCCTCTTTTTCATATATTGCAGACATATTACAAAAAACCTTGGATAATTTATAAGGTTTGTTATAGTGCAGGATTAGTTTCAGTATTATAAATTTATATAAGCCATTTTATTAATAGTTAAATGGAACTAAAAAATAAGGTAGTAGTTATAACTGGAGGAAGCATTGGAATAGGAAAAGAAACTGCATATAAATTTTCTGAGGAAAAATGCAGAGTAATTATTACCTATTATCAGCATAAAAAAGAGGCTTTGAATGTTGTAAAAAAATGCTATGAATTAGGAGCTAGTGATGTATATGTTACTCATCTTGATATAAAAAAAGAATCTGACATTAAAAGAGTTGTAAAAGAAATTGCTAAAAAATTTGGCAGAATTGACATTCTAATCAATAATTCAGGAATTGTTGTTTGGAAAAATTTTGAAAGCCAAAATTTCAAAGAGATCGATGAACAGATTGAAACTAATTTAAAAGGGCTTATTAAGTTTACAAAAGAATCCCTTCCTTATATTAAAGAAACTATAATTAATATTGCCAGCACAGCTGGAATTAAAGGTTATGAAGAGCTGACAACATATTGTGCAACAAAATTCGGAGTTAGAGGTTTTACCCAGGCTTTAGCTATAGAATTAAAAAAGATTAAGGTTTATAATGTCAATCCAGGAACAACTTCAACTAGAATGACTGGGTTTACAGGTGTACACCCATCAAAAGTAGCTGGCTTAATTGTTAATATCTGCAAAGACAAATACAAATTAAAAACAGGAAGCGATTTTAATGTAAGAGATTATGTTTAATTACTTCTTTACTTCAAACTCTAAATTAATTATTGGTTTAAACTTGCTGTTAAGTATTTCTATAATAGGAGTGAATCCTTTTTCTAGTTCTAAAAGAATTTTTTCATCTTTTATTTCAAATTTAGTTTCCTTTTTTATGAAATAATCTGTAATTGCCTGTACTTTCTCATTTATATCTTCTATTTTTCTTTTAACTGTGAATTCATATGTTACTATTTTTCCTGATAATGGATTGTTAAAATCAGCTAAAACTCTGCCTCCTGAAACACTTATTATTTTAACCAGCATATTATCTAAAGCAAGAGTCATTCCGGGTCTTGGGGATATTTTTTGCTGTGTAAAAACATTTAATGGAATTAATTTAATTAAAGAACTCTTTCTTTCCTGAAAAGCATCTTTTGGCAGTAAATCTACTGAATACTCTTTTCCAATTTCTCTGTTTTCTAATTCTTTATCAAGACCTTTTATAACCATTTCCTGCCCTAAACACAGGACAAATGGACTGTTGCTTATTTCAAGTCCAATTTTTTTAGCTTCTTCAGGAACATTAGTATCAAAAACTTCTCCATCTTTAACTTTACCTGTAAACTCTAATTCAATAAAATCGTTCTTTTTTGTTTTTTCCAAGTCCATAAAAAAAAGATTAAGGCAAGGTTTATAAATCTATTTTTCTGAAGTTAATTATGGCTTTTAAAATAATTGATGCAACAATGGCAAAGCTAGGGACAACAATTATGATTGAAAATGAGCCTTGCACAGTAAAAAGTTTTGATGTGAGCAAAACTGGAAAACATGGTCATGCAAAAGTAAGGATTGAAGCTATTGGGATTTTTGACGGAAAGAAAAGAGTTATTGTAAGACCTGGCCATGAAAGATTTGAAGTTCCAATGATAAATAAAAGAAAAGCCCAGGTTTTATCAGTAAACGGAGACCAGGCAAGCGTTATGGATCTGGAAAGTTTTGAAACTATGGATTTGATTATACCAGAAGATGATGACTTAAAATCTGGAATAAAAGAAGAATCCCAAGTTGAATACTGGGAAGTTGAGGGGAAAAAAGCGATAAAGAGGTTATTATAAAATGGCAAAATTACAGGCAGCACAGAACAGACTTTACAAAAACTTATTTTTATGCAAAAATTGCGGAGCTAAAATCAAAGTAGACCCTAAAAAAATACTTGAAGGAAAAGTAAAGTGTAGAAGATGTAAAAAGAAGAAATTCAGGGCTCCAAGGAAAAAATAAAATAAGATGGGATTTTTAACAAATTTTGTATTTTATGACCTAGCACTATTAGCTATCTTTATAATTTTGAGCATTTATTTTCTTCACAGAAACAGAGCTAATCTTGAAAAACAGGGGATTATTTATTTATATAAAGCAAAATGGGGCATTAAATTAATTCATTATGTCGGTAAAAAATACAAAAATCTTCTTGGAATTTTAAGTTATGTTTCTGTAATAATTGGCTATGCATTAATGATTAGCATGGTTATTTTATTTGCACAGGCAATTTATGTTTATGTCAGATTTCCTCAAGTAACTCAAATTGTTAAAGCTCCACCTATTGTCCCTATTATTCCATATTTCACAAATATTTTTGGATTAGAAAGTTTTTTTCCGCCGTTTTATTTTACTTATTTTATAATTGCTGTTTCTTTTGTTGCAATAGTTCATGAATTTTCTCATGGAATATTCGCAAGCTACAATAAATTAAAAATAAAAAGCACCGGGCTTGCATTCTTAGGTCCCATTCTTGGAGCTTTTGTAGAACCTGATGAAAAAAAGATGAATAAAAAACCAATCTTCAGCCAGTTAAGTATTTTATCTGCGGGAGTTTTGGCTAATTTGATTTTTGCATTTATTTTCTATGTTATTTTAGTTTTATTTTTTATTAATTTCTTTGCGCCATCAGGAGTTTATTTTACAGGTTATGCCTCGGGAATTGTAAATGCGTCTGAAATTACCAGCATAAACGGCATAGTTATACAAGACCTAGATAATGCATCTGTTCTTGAGATTATAGAAAAGAAGAATATTGAAGACGAACAAATTGGAAATTTCAACCTTACAAGGATAAGCATTGGCAATCAAAGTGCATTAATCCCGATAGATAATTTAAAAGTTATATTCTCTTCTGGCAAAATAGCAGTTGTTTTGCTTGATTCTCCTGCAGTTAAAGCAGGATTTCCAACTGTTGACCCCATAAACAAGGCAGCAATAACTGAAATAAATAATGTAGAAATAAAAAGTTATCAGCAGTTAAGCAATGAGATAATCAAACATAAACCTGGAGAGAATATTAGTATAAAAATAAAATATCACAAAGAAGAAAAAGTTTACAATTTGACTCTAGAAGAACACCCTAATAATCCAGGAATAAGTTATATAGGAATAACATCTCAAACAACAAGTGGAGGTCTTACCTCTACACTATTGACTAAAATAAACTTCTATAAAAGCCCTGAAATAAGTTATGAGCCTGTTTTTGCCCCCACTTTAGTGATTTTAATACATGATTTTTTGTGGTGGATAGCTTTAATCAATCTGCTTGTTGCATTGTTTAATATGCTGCCTCTCGGGATATTAGATGGCGGAAGATTTTTTTATCTAACAGTTCTTGCAGTAACTAAATCAGATAATGTTGCAAAAAAGTTTTTCAGCGCTGTAACTTATATTATTTTACTGTTATTAGCACTTATTATGATTATTTGGTTTTACCAGGTTATTATAATTTAATTTATCGTCGGTAAATTTTTTCCCAAATAAATAAAATTTTTCAAAATTTGAAAAAAACAGAAAGGTATATAAATGATTTTTTGTTATTTATTGTAATTTAAAAAGAGGTAAAAGTAAAATGGCTAAAAAGAAGAAAGCTGCTAAGAAAAAAAGAAGATAATTTCCATAAAAATATTTTTCTTTTTTATTTTTTAAATTAATAACACTTTTTCTTTTTTATTTTTTATAAATAAACAATTCCGTCTTTGGTTAATGCGGCAAATCTAATCCCTACAGGTTCAGATAATAAAGCAGAGATTAACGCCATATGCTCTTTACCATCACCAGAAGCAATGCTTAACGCCACTTCTGTTCCCTTAATTTTGCCTTTTAATCTGCTTGATATTTCTTTTTTTAGTTCACTTAACTTTTTATCCAAATCAACTTTTATGAATTCAAATTGTTTTTCAGATGTGAAATTTTTGGCAAAATCTCCTCCAATTAAAATTATCTTTTCCCAATCACCATATTTCATCAGCCCTGAAACCTGGGCCCATGTACCTTTTCCAGAACTTAATAAAGCAACTAATTCCATAGCAAAGACAACCTGCGGTTTTCTACCGCACTAATTTCCCTTTTGTTTAATTTATACATGGCAAGAGAAAAAGAATTATATTTATAAGGATTTATATCCATTAATTAATAATATACCAAAAGATAAACCTTTTGAAAAGGTTTCAAAACCAATACTTTAAAATGCCAAAAGATAATGCTATTAATGAAATAACCCTGAGAAAGTACGAAAAACCTTATTCTACTGACAAAAGGCAGCTTGTTAAAAAAATATGCTTGTCTCTTGGATTATTACAGCCTGGAGATGGAAGAGATATAATAGTTGATATTTTGATGGTGTTGATAGAAGAGCAAAAAAATAAGAACAAACTAGATTCTGAAGAAATAAGAAAAAGAGTTGAAGAGATAAGAAAAAGTCATAATCTCGAGTTAAAGGGCTTAGCAGAAAGCAATATAAGAAGGCAGTTAAAAAGACTCAGAGACTTGATGATAATAGAAAAAAAAAATAATCTGTATCATTTAAGTGAATTTGAATCATTGCATGAGATATTTGACAGTAAGATACAAAAGTTCATAATTGAGCCGAGCATCCAAAGAGTTAGGGAGTATCTTAATGAGCTGGAGAAGTGAATGGTTGAGAGGTGATTAAATTATCCTTTTTTCTTCTTAAATTTTTCCTTAATTAAAGGCATTGTTCTTGTTAATACAATACCAATAACTATTAATATAAATATAGTAAATGCAGGATAAGGTAAATCTATTGGATAATCTATCTCCATAAAAAATAAAGTTAAAAATATTAATGCCAAGATAACAATCCACCATAACGATTTCTCAAGTTTTGTAATCATAGTAATAATCATGCTAATTCAATTTTAAACTTTTCTTATTAAATAATTAATAAACCATAGAAACCTCATAAAAACATTTATAAACCACTTCAGTTAATTAAAATTACCAAACTACATCGCTTTCATCCATATTCTGGATGGTTAGCGCATAGGTAGTAAACCTTTTAGAAAAAGGTTTCCAAAAATAACGAAAAACCTTTGGGAAAGGTTCCAAAAAATAGATAAACTTAAGTTGAAAAAATGGAAATATTAAAATTAGAAAAAGCTGTTGAGCTGATAAAGAAAGACAAAGATAGAAAATTTAATCAGAGTGTAGATTTAATTATTAATCTAAGAAAATTTGACATTAAAAAATCACAGATTAACACTTTTATTACACTTCCCCATAAAATAAAGGATAAAAAAGTTTGTGGGTTTATAGAATCAAAAAGCTCTGTTATTAATACAATACCAAAATCACAATTTCCAGTTTATAAGGACAAAAAGAAAGTGAAAAAACTTGTAAAAGAATATGATTTTTTTATTGCTTCAGCTCCTAACATGCCGTTAGTAGCTACAACATTTGGTAGAGTGCTGGGTCCTGCAGGAAAAATGCCTTCTCCAAAGCTTGGAATTTTAGTTGATGATAGTGAAAAGAATGTAAAAGAATTAATTGAAAAGATAAGCAAGATTATAAGAGTCCAAGCAAAAGAGCCTTCTATAAAAGTTTCTATAGGTAAATTAAACATGAAAGACAGTGATTTAATAGAAAATATAATTCACTTCTATAATTCTGTTTTAAACGAATTGCCTAACAAAAAAGATAACATCAAATCTTTAATGATAAAAAGCACAATGGGAAAACCATTAAGAGTGGAAATATAAAATGGCAACAGTGAAAGCACATGTTTCAAAAGAGAAATTAAAAATAGTTAAAGAATTAGTTGAGCTTATTGAATCAAACAACACTATAATGTTAGCTTCTATCAAAGGCCTTCCATTAAAGCAATTTCAGAAAATAAAAAAACAATTATCTGAAGAAGTAGTGATAAAAGTGCTTAAAAAAAGGATGCTTAAAAAATCTTTGGAAAGTTCAAAAAAGCCGGGAATACAAGATTTAAGTAAGTTCATTAAGGAAGACTGTGCTGTTTTAATCTCAGATATAGATGCTTTTGATTTATCATTAAAACTAAATCAAAGCAAATCTCCTGTAAAGGCAAAAGCGGGTCAGGTTTCCCCTATTGACATTGAAGTAGAAGCTGGTCAAACAGACCTTCCTGCTGGACCTGCAGTAAGTGAGCTTGGCGGACTTGGGATTACAGTTAAAGTAACCCAAGGAAAGATAGAGATCGTATCTCCAAGAGTTATAGTCAAAGAAGGGCAAAAAATTAGCGAAGGTGCAGCAAGTGTAATGAGCAAACTCAACATTCTGCCTTTTTCAGTTGGATTTACTCCTTTAGTAGCTTATGATTCAAAATCCGGGCAAGTGTACAAAGAGATAAAAGTAGACAAAGAAGAAGCAACAGAAATCTTGCAAGAAAGTGCAAGAAAAGCATTGGCATTTGCAGTAAGTATTGCATTTACAACAAAAGATACTTTGAAATTTTTACTTGCGAAAGCAATAAGTCATGAAAAAGCTATAAGCAAACTAATAAATAAAGAAAATAAGGGGGAAAGTAAAAATGAATGATCAAGCTTTAGTAGATATTGAAATTAGCAATTTAGAAACTGAATTAGACTATCATGTTAGTCAAAATAGAGATTTGTTTCCAGAAGAAAGAGAAAAATTTGATATTTTATGCAAAAGATATCATGAATTAACAGGAATGGAATTTAATAGGTATAATACTCAGGAAAATAAATCTATGGGAGAAAATAAATAATGGAATATGTATATGCAGCTCTTTTGTTGCATAAACTAGGAAAACCAGTTAGCGAAGAAGCTTTGAAAAAAGTTATCTCTGCAGCTGGAGCTGAAATTGATGAAAGTAAGGTTAAGTCTCTTGTGGCTAGTTTACATGGTGTAGACATAGACAAAGAACTTGAAAGTGCTACATTAGCAGCAGCTGCTCCGGCAGCTACAAGCACAGCACCTAGTGGAAGAGCAGAAGAGAAAAAAGAAGAAAAAGCAGAAGCTGCTGCTGAAGGTTTGTCTTCGTTATTTGGTTAATTTTTATTTTTATAAAAAATAGCGAGGCAGACCTTAACCTTAGTTCTTACTCCAGTACTTTTTATTTAATACTAATCTTTAAAAAGAATCTTTATATTTTATAATTAAGCCGACGTGGGACAATGGTACTCCACCCGCCTTGAGAGCGGGGCCCTCTGGGCCTCCCGGTTCGATTCCGGGCGTCGGCGTTACCAATACTCTTATAAAAAAAAGCTTATTCCTTCTTTTGTTTAGAAACATTATACTCTAAGTAAATCTCAAATAATGTTACCAAATATGCAACTACCAAAGGCCCCACAATAACTCCAAATATTCCAAATACCAACAGCCCTCCAACCATTCCTATAAGAGTGAATGAAGTAGGAAGGTTAGACTGCCTTGAGATAAATATTGGGTGGGTTATATTATCAAAAAAGGAAACAAATAGTCCATTATATAATAAAAGTAGCACAGCTGGCAAAGTTTGCCCTGAAATAAACAGGCTAGCAACAACAGGAATCCAGACGATCCAAGGTCCGACTATAGGTATAACTCCTGCAAGTATTGCAATAAATGTAAGAAGAGTTGAATTCGGAACTCCTGCAAGATAAAAGCTAATTCCTGACAACAATCCAGTAATTATTCCTATAATTATCCTACCGTAAACTACTGAAAATGTAACATCTTTTGATTTTTTTATAAACCTGCTTGTCAAACTTTTGTTAAATGGCATGGTTTCTTCAAGCACCCTTATTAATTTTCCACCATCACGCAATCCGTAAAAAAACACAAGTGCGGTGACTGCAAGTTTTAACAGTAATCTTGGAAAATCAATGATTAATGATGTAAATCTTTCAAGTGTTGTTTGAGTTGTAGTTGAAATAAATGTGCTATAAGTTGCTGCAAAATTTGCAGTTATCTGATCTGAAGAAAACAATATAGGAACTGTCTTTTTTAAAAAGGTAGTTACATCCAAGTCAATAATCATGTTATAAGAATTAAATATTTGCGTAACTAAAATTGGAACAACAAACCAAGTAAACAAGCCTAACAAAGCAACAACGATGAGGGAAGTTATACATGCTGAAACTGTTCCACTCCTGACTACTTTAATAAGCCTTTTGTCAATTGGATTAAAGATATATGCTAAAATCAATCCTAAAATTATTGAGAAAAATATAGGTTTAATTATTAAAAAGGTAAAGGCTATTAGTATTAATATCAGACTAATTGCGATAAGCTGTTTAATTGATTCTTCATTAAGGGGCATATAATAATGTATATTTTATTATATATAAACATTTTCAGTTGATAATCTTTAATCAAAATTCAATAATGAAAAAATTTATAAGCTAATTTTAGAATGTAATATGATGGATTCATTTATGAAGAAAATATTTGATAAAAAGAGTGATAACTTTGTCCACATACAATTTCAAAAATTTAGCAAAGGTTTGTTTAAGTATAAGGCTTTGGTTAAAGTTTCTAAATCTGGAGGAGGTTATTCTATAAGCACTACATCAGAATATGCAAATGAAATTGTTAGAAGTGTGGCTGAATTAATACCTGAAAGTCAAAAAGTCAAAGTGAGCGGAATTGTTGTCTCCACAAGAGATCTTGCAAATGAGCTAGATTTCAAAAATAAAAAGCAGTTTATGGGCATAAAACAGTACGTAATTGATTCTGAGATGAGTAAAAAACAAATAATAGATATATGTGACAAATTTCCTACATCATTTATAGGGCTGTCATTTTCAGCTGATGGGACAGAATTAAAAATAAAACCTAAAGCTCCAAAATCTGCCAAACCAAGCACTAAGGATAATGAATCACCAAAAGTAGATTTCTGCAAATTAAAGACAGATAATGAAAAATTAGTCAGAAGTTTAGTATTTGATGTTCCGAATTTTAAAAAAGTGGAAATATTCCATGATTTCGAGATAACTGATTTGGAAATACCAAAAAATGAAACAGATCCACTAAAAATGAGGGAAAAAACGATAAGAAAAGGCAGAATAATAAGAAGATTAATTATAGACGGCAAAAATATTGAAAAGTTCGTTGAATTCTCTGCGTAAAATAAAAACAATATCTTTATAAATACTCTTTTTTTGGATTAATTAATCCGTAAGAAGCCTAAAATGGTAATACTCCGCAAAAAAGTAGACTATGGCGAAACTATCAAGACCGAGAAGGGGAAGTTTGCAATTTTGGCCTCGTAAAAGAGCTAAAAAATTGATTCCTAGTGTCAACTGGAAAATTGTTTCTTCACAAAATTATGACAAACTAATATTAGGCTTTATAGGCTATAAAGTCGGCATGGCAAGCGCCTATGTCAAAGATAATACCCCTGATTCTATGACTAAAAGTAAAAGGATTATAATACCTGTTACAATTATTGAGTGCCCAAAGTTAAAAATACTTTCAACAAGATTTTACAAAAATGGACAGGTTATGGGTGAAGTTTTGAATAAAAACCTTAATAAAGAACTTATAAAAAAGATCAAAATGCCAAAAACTATTTCTAAAAAAATCGAAGATTATAAAGATTATGATGATATAAGAATTGTTATTTATACTGATTTAAAGAATTTTATAAAGAAAAACCCTGATATAATTGAAATAAGCCTTGGAGGGGATTTACAAGGTAAATTAAATTTTATAAAAGAACACCTTGATAAAAACATAAGTGTTTCTGAATTTGCTCAGCAAGGTAGTTTAATAGATATTAAAGCTGTTACAAAAGGAAAGGGTTTGCAAGGTCCTATTAAAAGATTTGGAGCAGGTTTAAGGCAGCATAAAGCTGAAAAAGGAGTAAGGAAAATAGGTTCGATAGGTCCTTGGCATCCTGCAAGAGTTAGCTTTAGAGTTCCTATGGCTGGACAAATGGGTTTTTTTAATAGGATACAGTATAACAACAGTATTATATATATAAGTAATATTTCAGAAAAGAATATTAATGTTCCTGGAGGGTTTAATCATTTTGGCAATATAAATGGAGATTACATTCTTGTTAGCGGAAGTGTGCAAGGCCCTTCAAAAAGACAGCTTGTAATAACACAACCATTAAGGCCAACTAGAAAACAATCTAAAAAAAGTTATGAGTTTATTGAATTAAGATGAAATCACAAATATTATCAATAGAAGGAAAAAAGTTAAAGGAAATAAATCTGCCAGAAGTTTTCTCTGGAAAAATAAGAGAAGATATTATGAAAAAAACTTATGAATCTGAACAAATAGCACATCCTTATGGGCATTCACCAAAAGCTGGAAGACAGCATTCTGCATCAGGAATAATAAGACACATAAGACACAAATGGAAATCAGGATATGGAAGAGGAATGTCTAGAATTCCCAGAAAAATAATGTGGCGTAGAGGAACACAATTTTACTGGATTGGAGCAGAAGTATCTGGAACAAGGGGCGGTAGAAGAGCCCATGGTCCAAGACCTGAAGGAACAGTAAAAATAAAAAAGATAAACAAGAAAGAAAAAAGACTTGCATTATACTCTGCCATAGCATCTACAGCTTCTCCAGAAAAAATAGTTGAAAGATACTATAGAATTAAAGAAATTAAAGGCATTGAGTTTCCAGTAATTGTAGAGTCAAAAATATCAGAATTAAAAACCAAGGAATTGATTAACTCTCTTGATAAAATACTTGGCGAGTTAAAAATCCTAAAAGAAAAAAATTCTCGATCTGGAAGAGGAAAACTCAGAGGTAGAAAAACCAGGACTTCAAAAGGACTGATAATTATAACTGGCAATGATGAAAAAATGAAAACTGATATGGTAGATAATGTGAAGGTTAAAGAATTAATAGTCAGTGATTTATATCCTAGCGGAAGAATAGCTGTTTATACTGAAAAAGCAATTAAAGATTTAGAAGATTTATACAAAAATTCTGGGGAGAAAGAAAAATGATAATTACAGATATTGAAACAAGTGGACTTACAGGAAGAGAAGGTATATGGCAAATAGGTTGTTTGGAATTTGAAAATCCAGATAATTACTTTTTAGAAGAAGGAAGAATAGATAATGAAGATTTAATTGATTCAATGGCATTAAAATTAACTGGAAAAACAGAAGCTGAATTAAGAAATCCTAACTTACAATCTCAAGAACAATTAATAAGAAATTATCTTAAATTTGTTGAAAAGGTAAAAAATAGGGTGAATATTGGTGTAAATATTGGATGGGATATAAGTATGATTCAGGATAAAGCGATTAAATATGGGATTCATGATGAATTTCTGAGAGTGATAAATCAAAGAGCCATGGACTTACATACTTTAGCTCAGGAGAAATATTGGATGGTAAATGGAGTATACCTTACTGACGATAATGGGAGAGATGTTATGAATCTCTCAAGAATATCAGAAATGTGTGGAATAGAAGATAATAGGATGAACATAACTGGAAAAAATGTGGTAAAAGAAGGCGAACCTCATGATGCTTTAGAAGATTGTAGATTAGAAGCTGAATGTTATTCAAGGATAAAATTTGGGAGAGGATTATTATCAAAATATACTAAATTTGAAATCCCTGAAAATTTAAGGAGAATAGCATGATTAGAAAACCTATAACAACAGAAAAAGCAATAAGACTTATAGAAGCAGATAATACTATTTTATTTGAAGTTGACACAAGGAAGACAAAAAAGGAAATAAAGAAATCCGTAGAGGAAATATTTAATGTTAAAGTTGAAAACATAAACACGTGCAACAGAGGTACAAAAAAAATAGCCTATGTTAAATTAAATAAAAAGAATCCTGCAATAGATGTTGCAACAAAACTTGGGATGATATAATAAAATGGGTAAACGAATAATTAGTCAGGCAAGGGGGCATGGAAGCCTAACATATAGAGTTAGAAGGAAAGCTTTTAGTCATCACATTAAATACCCTTTAAATTTAGTTACTGGTGAAGGAGAGATCTTGAAATTTATACATTCTGGAGGGCATTCGGCACCTTTAGCAAAAATAAAAATAAATAATGAGATATTCTTTAATCCGTCTGCAGATGGAATGTATGAGGGGCAAAAAATATCTATTGGAAAAGAAACTAAAGTTGGCAGTATTGCAAAATTAAAAGATATTCCCACTAAAACAGAAGTTTACAATATTGAAATAAACCCTGGTGATGGTGGAAAATTAATAAGAAGCGCTGGTTCTTTTGCGACAATTATAAAGAAAAGCAAAGATGAAATAACATTATTACTTCCTTCTAAAAAAGAAAAAGTTTTTAGTGGTGACTGCAGGGCAAGCATAGGAGTAATTGCCGGTAGTGGAAGAAGAGAAAAACCTATTGTTAAGGCTGGTAAAAAGTATTATATAATGAAAACGAAAAGTAAGTTATGGCCAAGAACATCTGCAGTAAAAATGAATGTAATTGATCATCCATTTGGATCTGGAAGAGGAAAGAATTTAACTCATGGAAATCTTGGAAAGGTTCCTAAGAGAAATGCTCCTCCTGGAGCTAGAGTAGGTTCTATAAGGGCAAGAAGAACTGGAAAGAGGAAGGGAAAATAAAATGGCAGAGGTAAATACTGGAATGCATATAAAGAAAGAATTTTTGTATAGGGGTAAAACTCTTGAAGAACTTCGAAAAATAGACATAAGGGAATTTGCAAAGTTGCTCCCATCAAGAGAAAGAAGAACAGTTTTAAGAAACAGTGACAACATAGAAAAATTCCTTATCAAATGCAAAAAAAGGAATGAAAAGAAAAAGATGATAAAGACCCATGACAGAGAGCTAGTGATAGTCCCTGAAATGGTTGGATTTAATTTAGGAATTCATAATGGAAAAACTTTTGTTAAAGTTAATATTACGAGTGAAATGCTTGGGCATAGATTAGGAGAATTTGCATTGACAAGGACAATGGTTAAACATGGAGCTGCAGGTATAGGGGCAACAAGATCAAGTGCATCAAGGAGTGTAAAGTAAAATGGCGGACGAACAATTAAACCAAGCTAAAATACAGAAAAAAAATATTATGCATGAGAGAAAAAACATAGTTGAAACTCCGGTGAAAAAAACTGAAGAGAAAAAAGTGGATGAAACAAAAGCTGGAAGTAAAAATGAAAATAAAGGAGAAGTGAAAAAAACTCATGGAAAAGCTCCTAAAAGAACAGAATCAAGTGTTTATGGAAGAAGTTTAAGAATATCTTTAAAGCAAAGCAAAGCAATCGGGAAATTCATAAAAAATAAAAAAATTGAAAAAGCTATAAGCGACTTGGATCAGGTTTTAATGATGAAAAAAGCTGTTCCTATGTCAGGAGAGATTGCTCACAGGAAGGGAAAAATAATGTCTGGAAAATATCCTGTTAATTCTTCTAAAGAATTTATAAGGTTGCTGAAAACTTTAAGTGCAAATAGTGCAATGCATGGAATGGATATTAACAAAACAATAATTTATGAAATTATACCTAACAAAGCTCCGACTCAGCTGCATAGATTTGGCTCAACTAAGTTCAAAAGAACTCATGTTTTAATTAAGGCTAAAGAAATAAATAGTAACATGGAGAAAAAATAAAATGTTACAGATAGCAGAACCAAGAGTAATGTTGGTTGAAAGAGAATCTGATTTGCTCAAGTTAGCAAAAGGAAGTTTAACTAGAGTGATGCTTCCATCAAGCAAGCCAAAGTTTATGGTTTATGAAGGTGTTACAGGAAGCCCAGAATTTCAAATATACTCATTTATTGAACAAAAAGTTAATGATGAAGAAAATCCCTATAAAATATTAAGTCATAGGAATGGGTTAAGATATCTTCAGTTTGATGATCAACATGGAATAATCTTTAATCATTTATATTATGACATAGTTATATATGATTCTGGCCAAAGTTATTTTGCAGCACAGAGAATGCTTAGAGAATCTAATAAATGGCAAGATTTTGAACAAGTAAAAGTATGGAGTCCAAAGAAATAAAATGGAAGAAAGGAAATTTGTAAAATTTAAAAAAGGAGAATTTGAGATAAGGGAATTTGTAAAAGCCTATTTAGGTAAAGGAAAGGTAAGCAAAGTAAACATAGAATATACTCCTGTTGGGGAAAAAATTGTTATTATGACCAGCCGTCCTGGGCTTATTATCGGCAGAGGAGGGGAAAAGATAACCCAGCTTACAGAAGTACTGAAAAAAAGATTTAAGTTTGAAAACCCGCATATTGAAATTAATGAAATAAACAATCCTTACTTAGATGCTCAAGGTATTGCAGATGAAATTGCCCTTAATATTGAAAACAGGGGTTCATTGAAGTTTAAAATTGTTGCTTACAGAATGTTAAAACAAATAGTAGATGCTGGAGCTAAAGGAGTTGAGATAAAGTTATGCGGAAAGCTACCAAGTGCAAGAGCTAAAACCTGGAGATTTAAAAAAGGCTACCTAAAAAAAGTTGGAGACAGTTCTAAAGTAGTTGATAAAGCAGAAGCCATTGCCAGCACAAAAACAGGAGCTGTCGGCATTAGTGTAAGCATATTACATCCTGACGCAAAAATACATGATCAAATTTCAATAGCAAGGAGGAGTATAAATGAAAAGATTTAAAGAACTACTAAAACTTGGAAAAAATGACATTACTAAAAAAATGAATGAAATGGAAATGGAAATAGTGAAAGCAAGAGTAACTGCAAGTAAAGGTGGAAAAGTTAAAATAAGAGAGTTAAAGAAAACTTTAGCAAATTTAAAAATGCTCAACAAACAAAACAATGGAGATAGATCCAAAAACAGGGTTGCCAGTTGAGGCTATAGCGTGGGAAGACCTCTCACGAGGCGAGCAAAGAGTCCAAGTAACAACTGCCAAGAAAAAATTTGGCAAAATTGTTACAATAGTGTCAGGATTTGATAAAGGAACTGACCTCAAGAAAATAGCCAAAGAGCTTAAAGAAGAACTTGGCTGCGGAGGAACAGTAAAAAATGACGCGATAGAATTACAAGGAGATCACAGAAGAAAAATAAAACCAATCCTTGAAAAACTTGGATTTTCAGAAAGCACAATTAGCAACTAAAAACCCTAAAAGAAAATGGAAAAGAAAAACAGGAAGATAGACTTGAAAGTCAGAGGCAGAGTAGTTGGAACCAGAGGAAGAAAATTTGAAGGTTATGTAATAAGAAAATTTGACAAAAGAGTTACTATTCGATTGGAAAAAATAAAATATATTAGGAAGTATGAAAGGTATGCTAAGTACCAAACTAAAATTCATGCATATCTTCCGGAAAGTATGAAAGAACAAATACAAATTGGAGATTATATACAAGTGGCTGAATGCAGGCCTTTAAGCAGAATAATACATCATCTAGCAATAAAAAAAATAAGAGATGCTGATGTTAAAATGCAGGCAATAAAAAAAATAAAGGAAGAAGTAAAATGAATGTGAAAAGAATAAACGAGCTATATACTGAATTAGAAGTTGTAGCAGAAGGATTGGGTGGTTTAGATAATAATCATTCACAAAGAATAGTAAGACAGATAGGAGAAGAAATTGGCTTGAACTTTAGAACAATCCATGATAAAATATCAGAAACACATGGAGAATATAGTGATTTTGAAAGTTTAACGAGAGAATATAGTAACTGTCTGAACCACCAAGATACAATTGGGGCGATTAATGTTATAAATAAGTATAGAAATCAAGTTATAGAAGCTGGAGAATTACATTGGTTACCAATATTTGCTTCTTTAGATAGACATTTTTTCTGTCATTCAGTACAATTATCAGGTTTTGGAATTCATGATGCATATAAAATGACTGCGGAGATGTTCAGATGAAAGCTATAAGTGCAAGAGCAACAAGAGGATTAAATATTGGAAGTGAAGTGATAGCAACAGATAATAGTGGAGCAAGAATAGTGAGGATAGTGGCTGTTAAAAGAGGAAAGACAGTTAAAAAAAGGCAGCAGTATGCAAAGATATCTGACTGGGTTAAAGTTTCTGTTAGAAAGGGAAAACCTGAAATGAAAGGAGAAGTTTTTGATGCTGTAGTTGTAAGAGCAAGAAAACCTTGGAGAAGAAAAAATGGAGAAAGAATTGCATTCAGTGATAATGCTGTAGCTTTATTAAAAGATGAAAAGGGAAACCCAAAAGGAACTCAAATAAAGGGGCCTATTGCAAGAGAGGTTCTTGAAAGATGGGTAAGTGTAGCTAAAATTGCGAGGATAGTGGTATGAACCTTTTAAAAAGGTTCCCAAACCTAAACTTAAAAATAATATAAAATGAACAAGAAATTTTCCCAGCATTGGAAGTCAAGCAAGCAGAGAAGAAAACAAAGAAAATATTTAGCAAATGCTCCGCTGCATACAAGAAATAAGTTCGTATCAAGCAACTTAAGCAAGCCTTTAAGAAAAACTTATGGTATCAGGAGCTTAACATTAAGGAAGAATGATGAGGTAAAAATATTAAGAGGCAAATTCAAAGGTAAAACAGGAAAAATAAATAATGTTAATTTGAAAAGACTAAGAGTAACAATTGAAGGCATTCAAAATAAGAAAAAAGATGGTACTAAAATTAATGTTTACTTTCACCCATCTAACTTACAAATAACAAATGTAGGATCAGAAGATAAGAAAAGATTAAAAAGGCTCAATAAAAACAAGAAAAAAGAGAAAAAACAAGAAACTAAACCTGAAGAGAAAAAATAAAATGCATTTGAAAAGACCAAATACAAGCAAAATATGGCCAATATCAAGGAAAGGCACAAAATATTTAGTTGTACCAAGCCATTCTAAGGAAGATGGAATCCCTTTACTTGTTATCCTAAGAGATGTTCTTAAAATTGTTAAAACTAGAAAAGAGCTTGTTAAAATATTAAGAGAAGGAAAAATTTTAGTTAATGACGAAAAATTGAGAGATGAAAGAAGAACATTAGTTATATTTGATGTTATAAGCATACCTGACTTAAACAAGTATTACAAAGTAAGTTTTTCTGACAACCGTAAACTTAGTTTTGAAGAAATAAGTGAGAAAGAATCACATTATAAGATATCTAAATTAAGCAATAAAAAAGTTCTAAATAAAGGACTAATACAGTTAAATTTTTACGACGGAAGAAATATTCTTTCAAAAGAAAAAATATCTGTTGGTGATTCTGCTGTTATAAACTTCAGAGATAAAAAACTGATAAAGACTTTACCTATAACTGAAAAATCAAAAGTTATGGTAATAAGCGGTAAACATAGGGGTGAAAGAGGAGTTATAGAATCAGTTGGGAATAAAATTTCAATAAAATCAAAAGATTCTAAATTTGAGATAGGTAAAAGGGAGATAATGATTGTAGAATAAAATGGCACAGAATAAACCTTTGGAAAATGTTTCCAAAACGAAGAATAAAATTCAAGAAGTTAAAATGGAAAAGCTAGTTTTATCATTCGGAGGAGTTAAAGACGAGCTTGAAAAAGGATATAAGCTTCTGAAAAAGATATCAAAAGAAAAACCTTCAAGAAGGATAACTGCAAAAAGAATTCCAGGATTTGGAGTAAGACCTAAAATGGAGGTTGGGTGTATGGTAACACTTAGAGGAGATGATGCAAATAAACTGCTTAAAAGGCTATTAGCATCCATAGATAATAAAATAAGGAAAAAGCAAATTGCTAAGAACCAACTTTCATTTGGCATAAAAGAGTATATAGAAATACCTGGAGAGGAATATGACAGGGAAATTGGTATGCTGGGATTTAACGTTGTCATAGTTTTTTCAAGAAAAGGAAAAAGGGTGAGTATAAAAAAAATAAAACGTGGGAAACTTCCTGAAAGACAACATGTAACTCAAGAAGAAATAAGTAAATTTATGATAGAAAATTTTGGAGTGATTATAGAATGACTGCAAGTGACTGGAGAAAATTATTGAAACAGCTTAAAAACAAACCAGCTGTAGCTAAAAAATTCATTAAACATAATAAACCTAAAGACAGAAAATTCGGAATCGCTGCTCAGAAATGCGAGCGTTGCGGACGTTATGGGGCAAGAGTTAGCCAATATGGGCTAAATTTTTGCAGACAATGCTTTAGAGAAGTAGCAGAAGATGTAGGATTTAAAAAATATTCATAAAATGAGCCAAGATATAATATCAGATGCGCTGAATCAAATGATGAATGCTAAAAAAGCAGGAAAGAAAGAAGTAGTTTTAACTAGACGCTCAAAATTACTGGAAGAAGTATTAGATTTGGCTAAAGAAGATGGTTATATAGAAAACTATGAGATTAATGGAAATAAACTAAAAGTAATTATTGGAAAAATAATAGAATGCAAGTCTATAAAACCGAGGTTTAATGTTAATGCAGATTCCATAAATAAGTATATGAGAAGATATCTTCCTGGAATAGGATTAGGTGTTATGATTATCTCTACAAACGAAGGTGTTATGACCCATAATAAAGCTTTAGAGAAAAAAATAGGAGGAAGCTTGCTAGCTTATTTTTACTAAGATGAAAGAAGAAATTATAGAAAGTATAAAAATTCCGGAGGGCATAGAAGTCAAAGTAAATGGCAATAGGATAACTGCATCATTTGGAGATAAATCTATAACTAAAAAAATTGACATAAAGAATTTTTCTATTAAATCAGATGGAAATAAGATAGTTTTACACTCGGGTAAAGCAACAAGAAGTGAAAGTAAAATAATGCACACTACTAAAGCACACATAAAAAATATGCTAAATGGTTTAATGAGTGATTTTGAGTATAAACTTGAAGTAGCTTATTCACATTTTCCAGTCAGTATTGAATTGGACACATCAAACAACAAATTGATTGTAAAGAATTTTCTTGGTGAAAAAAAGAATAGGGTTGCAAAATTATTACCTGAAGCAGAAGTTTCTGTCAATGGAAATATAATAACCATCAAATCTCATAACAAGGAAATTGCCGGTCAAACTGCAGCTAACATTGAAAAAGCAACTCAAATAAAAAATAGGGATAGAAGAAAATTCCAAGATGGCATATATATTATTGAAAAACCGGGGAGGATAATATAATGTCAAAAACAAAATTTCTGAGGAGAAATACCAATGAATATTCAAAATTAGGGAAAAAAAGGAAAAAACTGCAGAAATGGAGAAGACCTAAAGGTAGAGACAATAAAATGAGGCTTAAAACCAAAGGCCATCCATTAGTTGTTAAAGTTGGATATAAACAGAATAAGCTTCATAGAGGAAAAGTAAGTGGAAAGGAATTAAAAATTATAAGATCTGTTAATGATTTAAGTGATGTAAATGGAAAAACCTTACAGCTGGGGAAAATCGGAATAAGGAAAAAAATTATAATAGCAAAAATCTGCCTGGATAAAAATATTAAATTTACTAATTTCAATCCAGGAAAGTTCTTGGAAGAAAACAAACCTAAAGAAGGGAAAGCTGGAGATAAGAAATGAATTTATTAAACAAAAAAAAGTTAGCTGCAAAAACTCTTAGTGTGGGTATTGGCAGAGTTGAATTGAACAACAACAGGCTTGAGGAAATAAAAGAAGCTATAACAAGGCAGGACATAAAAGATTTAGTAAAAAGCGGAGCCATAAAGATAAAGGAACCAAAAGGCAGAAAAAAGAATGTAAAAAGAAAGCAAAGGAGAAGAATAGGGAAAATAAAACTCAAAGTTAAAAAAAGAAAACAAGAATATGTAAAGATAACCAGAAAGCTAAGGAAATATATAAAAAATTTAAAAGATCAGGAAAAAATTACAGATGAAAAGTATACTAGCTTAAGAAAACAAATAAGAAATAGGGCGTTCAAAAGCAAGAAGCACATTAAGGAGAATTTACAATGAGAACAGTAAGAAAAAGAAGAAATGAGAATAAAACTGATTACAAGCTAAGAATTGGATTACTTAAGCATGGCAAACCAAGAATTGTGATAAGAAAGACAAACAAATACCTAACTGCACAGTATGTACAAAGCCAAAATGCTAAGGATAAGGTTCTTATAAGTGTAACTTCAAAAGATCTTGTCAAACATGGGTGGCCTAAAGAACTATCAGGTTCATTAAAATCAATACCTGCCGCTTATTTAACAGGATATATCTTAGGTAAAAAAATAATTGATAAATATAAAGAATCTGGGAGTATTTTAGATACTGGATTGTATAGGAATATTCACGGCTCAAGGATATATGCTTTAGTGAAGGGTATTATTGATTCAGGAGTTTCAATACCCCATAATGAAAAAATTTTCCCAAGTGAAGACAGATTAAACGGCAAAAATATGAAAAAAGATATTTCAAACCTGGTGAAAAAAATAAAGGAGAGTCAGAAATGAGTGAAAAATCAATAAAAAAAGTTGAAGAGATAAAAAATTTAGATGACATAGCAGAGATAGTGGAAGAAATAATAGAAGATAAAACTGAAGAGAAAAAGGAAAAAGTCCAGGAATACTTACATTCATGGTCTCCTAAAACAAAACTGGGAAGTATGGTTAAAGAAGGTAAGATAAAAAATATTGATGAGATACTTAATAATAAAATGAAGATACTTGAGCCAGAAATAGTAGATTATTTGCTAAATGTTGAAAGTGATTTACTTTTTGTAGGGCAATCTAAGGGTAAATTTGGAGGTGGAAAAAGAAGAGCTTGGAGGCAATCACAGAAAAAAACTAAAGAGGGAAATGTTATAACATTTTCTTCATTTGTAATAGTTGGCGATAAAAATGGCCATGTAGGAGTTGGGTTTGGCAAGGCTAAAGAAACACTTCCAGCAAGAGAAAAAGCTCTTAGAAAGGCGAAGTTAAACCTAATGAAGATAAAAAGGGGAAGTGGAAGCTTTGAAGGATCTTCTCATGAATTGCATAGCATTCCACTAAAAGTTGAAGGAAAGTGTGGAAGTGTAAGGGTCACATTAATACCTGCGCCTCAGGGAACTGGGCTTGTTATTGGGAATGAGGGAAAGAAAATATTAAAATTAGCTGGAATACAGGATATATACAGCAAATCATTCGGACATAAAAGAACAACAATTAACTATGCTAAAGCAGTAATGGAGGCTTTGAAAAAATTACAATGATAGCTGTTATTAGAATATCTGGCATGGTGAATATTAACCAAAACATTGAAGAAACTTTGTATAGGCTTAGACTAAGGAGAAAATACTCCTGTGTTATTGTTAATGAAAGTAAGGAAATAATGGGAATGTTAAAAAAAGTAAGAAATTTTGTTTCTTATGAAAAAATAAATGAAAACACTTTAAAAGAATTGATTAAAAAAAGAGGAAATCAAGAAAACAAAAAAGAAAAAATAGATGTGGAAAAAATAATCAAATACTTTCAAGATAATAAAACTCTTGAGGGATCTGGGATAAAACCATTTTTCAGATTGCATCCTCCTAGAGGTGGGATCAACACAAAAAACCATTTCCCAAAGGGTGTTCTTGGGGAAAATAAAGAAATAGATAAATTAATTTTAAGGATGTTATAATGACAAGAGCAGGTCTTATGTGGGAATGTGAATGTGGAAAAACAGAGTACGGAGAGAAATCTCCTGAAGAATGCAAGAAATGCGGAAGAATAGACAGCTTTGTCCAGCTTCCTGAAGAAATAGCTGAAGAGAGGGAGAAAGATATGGTATATGAAGAAGATATGGGAGATTATGATGAATAATAAAATAAAACCTGTTCATGGAAAAGTGTATTATTTACATACGACACACTATTCTGGTTTTTGCTTTTGGAATCATGATGAATCATTTTATGGTTTATATATTGGTTTAAATCCTGTTGAAACAAACTGGTTTATGAGAATAAAAAGACCTGAGGGGCATACTTTTGTAAGGCAAGCTAAAAATGGCGAATTAGAAGCTTATTGTACAAGATATTCTAAAGACTTTGAAATGAAGTATGAAGGTGATTTAGGAGATGATGAACCAGCTTACCCAATTGGAATTCATGTTGATAAAGTAGAATATGAATTTAGTAAAGAAGAAAGAAAGTATTTACTGGAAAGATTAAAGGCAAAATATGATATAGGAGAATTAAAAAATGTTGCATAAAAAAAGGAAAAAAGTAAGCAGAATGAGAGGAAGTCATACTCATGGAAGGGGATTTATGAAGAAAGGAAGAGGTAGTGGACAGAGAGGAGGAAAAGGAATGGCGGGAACTGGAAAAAGAGCTGATCAAAAAAAGACCTTAATAATAAAAAAGGGAATTAATTATTTTGGAAGTCCTGGATTAAAGCCAAAAATAAGAAAGTATGAGGTTATTAATGTTTCAGAAATAGAAAGGTTAGCAAATGGTAAGAAAGAGATTGATTTAAATAATTATAAAATTTTAGGGAATGGAGAAATAAAAATAAGCATAAAAATAAATGCTCTTAGTGCATCAAAGTCAGCCATAGACAAAGTAAAAAAGGCTGGAGGGGAAATAATACTGAAGAATGGTAGTCAAACAAATACTCAAGAATCTGCCTGAAGTTCAACCACCTGCTGAAAAGAAACTTGACTTCAAGGTAAAGGCAAAATGGACTTTAATTATTCTTGGATCTTTTTTTATCTTGGCAAATATTCCCTTATATGGCTTATCCGGCAATTCTCTATCAAGGTTTGAAAATTTAGCCGTTTTGCTTGGAACTGATTTTGGAAGTATAATTTCTTTAGGTATAGGTCCTATTGTAACAGCTTCAATTATTCTTCAGCTTTTAGTTGGAAGTAAAATCATAAACATTGATACCTCAACATCAGAAGGTAAAAGATATTTTCAGGGTATTCAGAAATTAATGGTGATTTTTTTTGTAATATTTGAAGCATGTATTTTTGTAATTATGAAAGGTTTGGAAGCTACTCCCGGGTATGCCTGGGTTGTCATAACGCAGTTAATTTTAGGTGGAGTTGCAATTATGCTTATGGATGAAGTTTCCAATAAATGGGGATTTGGCTCCGGAGTTTCATTATTTATTGCTGCCGGAGTTTCATGGAGATTATTCACCAGCTTATTCCAGTTCATAGGACCTGAAGGAAATCTGGCTCCTAGCGGTCAGTTATTAGTTTTAATTAATTCAATAATTAACAGCAACACAATTGGTGCAACAATTGCAGCTTCTGCCATAATTTCAACCATAGTTGTGTTTTTAGTAATTGTTTGGGCTCAATCTCTTAAAGTAGAAATTCCATTATCTTTTGACAGGCTGAGAGGATATGCAATTAAATGGCCTCTTGCATTTTTCTATACTTCTGTTATGCCAGTTATCTTAGTTTCTGCTCTTGCTGCGAATATACAGCTGGCAGCAGGACTTTTAGAAAATTGGCTTGGAAGAGCTACAATTTTAGGTGGATTCCAGGGAGGCATTCCTGTTTCTGGTTTTTCATTATGGATAAACTCAAGCAACCTTTTACAAGCTGCAATTACTGGAAGTTTTACCACAATTATGATCTGGCAGTCAATATTCCATATTTTGTTTTATGTAGTATTTAGCGTCTTATTTGCATTTTTCTGGGTAAAAACAAGTGGTATGGATGCCCAAACACAGGCTAAGAACATTATGAATTCAGGACTGACAATACCTGGATTCAGGAAAGATGAAAGAATACTTGAAAGTGTTTTAGAAAGATATATTCTTCCTTTAACAATAATGGGGGGAATTGCAATAGGGTTATTAGCAGCAGTATCAAATCTTGTAGGAACATTAATACAGGGAACATCATTCTTATTAGTAATTATGATTATGTACCAGTATTATCAGCAAATAGCTCAGCAGCATTCAATGGATATGACTCCTGCACTTAAGAAATTCATCAAGTAACTTTAAAAACAATGATTAGTTCTTTTTAGAATGGATAAAAAAGGAAGTTTTTTTGGGATTGCAGTTGTTATGATTGCTTCTTTGGCAATTGCTTCTTTATGGAATATAGTTCCTCAAATAAAAGATTCTATACACTACCTCTTAGATCCTGTTCTTGGCAGTTTATTAGATTTTAATTTAACTTTTGGGATGTTAGGAGTAACACTTATAATTACTATCATAACCACCTTAATACAAAAGTATGGCACTGATCAGGAAACATTAAGAAATTTAAAATCAGAGCAGAAAAAGCTTTCTGAAGATATGAAACAGTATAAAGATCAGCCTGATAAAATAATGGAGCTTAACAAAAAACAATTTGAATTTATGGGTGAGATGATGAAACACTCCATGAGACCAATTGTTTATACAGGTATTCCTTTAGTTTTATTGTTTAGATGGTTTGTAGATTATTTCGACAAAATACCTGATTTCAAATTTTTTGGATTTCTCTCATGGCTGTGGATGTATTTAATATTCTCTATAATTTTCAGCACAATATTAAGAAAAATGTTTAAAGTCGTTTAAAATGGCAGAAAATCAGTTGCAAAAAAACAATAAGGAAGAAGAACTTTTGAAACTACAGATACTTGAAAATCAGGTTAATCAGTATGAAGAGCAACTTAGAATTATTGAACAGCAGATAAATGAATTAAACCTCCTTAAAAAAGACCTGAAATATTTGGAGGAAACAGGGGAAAATGAGATTTTTAGCGAGTTTGGAAAGGGAATATATATTAAATCAACAGCAAAAAAAGAGTTAATGGTAGATGTAGGCTCCAGAATTTTGGTACCGAAAACTTTCGATGAAATTAAACAGGTAATTGAAAACCAAATAAACAAATTTAATGATATAAAGCCAGAAATATCAAACCATTTAGAAATTATTAATGAAGAACTTGATAAAGTCATAAATGAAAAATGATATCTTTTAAGATAGGTATAATATTAAAAAGACAAAAATCCTTTCATTTGAAATGTTAGAAATGCTTTTAAGTCCTGGAAGATCTGAAAGGAGACCGTGGGAGCTTTTTTTTGTCGGAATCTTCTATGCAACACTTTCTGTTATTTTGGTAAATTGGATATTTTCAAGTGATCCTGTTTTATCCAAATATTCTGGAATTCTTATAGTAACTTTTTCAGTAATGTTTTCTATGCCTTATGTTTATTACACAATAAGAATGGAAGAAAATAAAAGCGCTTCCCTTAAAGGAATAAGGTTATTAACAGAGCATGGTAAAGCTATAAATGCCTTCTTATGGTTGTTTGTAGGGTTTATAATTGCATTTTCTTTTTGGTATATAATCTTAGGATCTCCTGACAATTTTAAGGCTCAAATAGAAACATACTGCTCAATAAACAGCCCCCAGAATTACCAAGGATGTGTAAATGAATACGGCATTTCATCTGGAACAACTGGATTTGTTACTGGAAATGCAAGTACTGGAAGATTTTTCGGCAGTATATTCACAAACAATCTTTATGTTTTAATTTTTGCAGTAGTCTTTTCAGTAATCTTTGGGGCTGGCGGAATATTTATCCTTTCCTGGAATGCAACAGTTATTGCTGCAGCAATGGTTATTTTCGCCAAGTCAGATATTTACAGTCTGCCTTTAAGCTTAAGCAGGTATATGATTCATGGCATCCCTGAAATAGCTGCTTATTTCATAGGTACACTTGCTGGCGGAATAATCGGGCTGTCAATAGTCAGAAAAGAGTTTAGAACTGGAAGGTTTTGGGATATACTTTATGATTCAATACTTCTTATAGTCATTGCCATAGTTATATTGGCATTTGCAGGATTAATAGAGGTGTTTTTAACACCAAGGCTTTTTTAATGTTATTATACAAACTAAAAACATTTTAATACTACAATTTCCAATTTCTAAGATGGCAAAATTTAGATGTAAAAGATGCAACTACTCTTTTTCAAGAGAAGGAAGTGTAAATCCAAAAACCTGCCCAAACTGTGGAAATACAAACTGCATTTATAAGGAAAAAAGCGCTACTGAGTTGCTTGATGAAATAGAAGAATAAAAATGGGATCAAACGGAGAGAGCAAAGAAGTAGTTGAAATAAGAAAAGAAAAAATAATAGAATTTTCAAGAAAAAATAAATTTTTGTCTGCCCTTATTATTTTAGCATTTTTATCTTTTATATTTAGTTTTTTAGTTAAATTTGCGGTAAATATCCCACTTATTTATGCTTCTTATGCTAGCATTAACAGCTTGAATTGGTTTTTACTTGGAATAGCATTTGTTACTTCATCATTATTAATTTATTATAAAAAAGGAAATTTCTTTTTTTATCCATTGTTAGCATGGATTGTCTGGATTTCTATGTATATTCGTTCCCTAAATATATCAAAATTAAAAGACATATCAACAAATGACTGGACTCTTGGTCCGGATTTAGATCCTTTTCTATTTTTAAGATGGGCAAAAGAAATAGTTGCAAATGGTAGTTTACCTGCAATAGACTATATGAGATATGTACCATTAGGGTATAATACTTCAAGAGAATTAAAATTAGTTCCTTATTCAATAGCACTATTTCATGAAATTCTTTCAAGATTACCAGATTCATTAATAAAGTTTCTTCCCGGCAGTCCTAGTGAAATTAGTGTAACTTACTCTGCAATATTGCTTCCTGTTGTTATGTTTGGCCTCACAGTTATTGCATTTTTCTTTTTGACAAAAGAAATTTTTAAGGATAAATTTAAAGACAAAAAATACCCTAATTTAATAGCACTTATAGCTTCTTTTTTTCTCGTTGTACTTCCGCCTTTATTACCTAGGACAATTGCAGGCATTCCAGAAAAAGAATCAATAGCATTTTTCTTTATGTTTTTAGCATTTTTCTTTTTTCTAAAAGCTTGGAAAAATGAAAAAATGAATTATAGAATAATTTTTTCCATACTTGCGGGAGTTTCTACTGGCTGTATGGCCATAACTTGGGGAGGGTATAATTACATATTTTTAATATTAATAATATCTGTAGCTACATCGTTCTTGTTTGGCCAGGTTAAAAAAGAACATATAATTACCTTTGGGATATGGCTGTTAGTCACATTTAGTTTAATGATTCCATTTTCATCAAGATACCAACCAGTTGGACTTTTAAAAGCCATAACAACTGGCTCTGCAGTGATTTTATTATTGATTATGATTGCACACAAATTAATTTTTAAAACAAAATTCAAAGAATTTTATGAAAAAAAGCTTCCAAAAATACCTAATGAGTTGTTTATCTTAACTTCTGTCATTTTACTTGGAGTAATTGTATCCCTAATTGCTTTTGGTCCTTCTTGGATAATGGGAGAAATTAGTAATATTATATCCAATTTAGTAAAACCAGCAACATCTAGATTAATACAGACTGTAGCAGAAAACAGACAGCCGTTTTTCAGTGAGTGGGCTTATGAATTTGGCCCAGTAATATTGAAAATACCTGTCTTCTTCTGGCTTTTTTTCATTGGTTCAATATACTTATTTTATTATACTTTAAACAAGTTCAATAATAAAGACAAAGTTATTTTATCTTCTTCTTATGCAATATTTTTAGCAGCAATAATATTTAGCAGATATTCTGGAAACAGTACATTGAATGGAACAAATTTTTACAGTTTGGTTTTGTATGCTTTAGGATTTATTATTTTAGCCTCAAGTCTTGTTTTTTATTACTTTAGATATTATAACAATACTGATAAAAAGGTTATACTAAATAATATAAATTTCAGTATGATTTTTATTTTATCTTTTTTCTTTTTTGCAATAATTTCTGCAAGAGGAGCTGTAAGATTAATTATGGTTTTAGTGCCTGTTACATCAATGATAGTTTCTTTTTTCTTCATTTCAATGATTGAAAAATCAACAAAGAGCGACAAAAATAAAGTTTATCTTGTTTCATCAATCATACTATCATTAATACTAATTTTTTCTGCACTTCACTTTTATCAGGCAACTTCTTCCCAAGCTGAAATATATGCTCCTTCATTTTACAATCAACAGTGGCAAAAAGCTATGTCTTGGGTTAGAGATAATACGCCGGAAAATTCTGTATTCGGCCATTGGTGGGATTATGGATACTGGTTACAGAGTATAGGAGAAAGAGCTACAGTGTTAGACGGTGGAAATGCCATATCTTACTGGAATCACCTTATGGGAAGATATGTATTAACCAGTCCAAATAATCAGGATTCCTTAGAATTCTTATATGCCCATAATGTTACTCATTATTTAATAGATTCGACTGAAATAGGCAAATATGGAGCATATAGCTTAATTGGTTCAGACACAAGTTTAGACAGGCAAAGTTTTATTCCAACGGTGTTTATTGACTTAAAGCAAACCCAGGAAACAAGTAATGGACTAATTTATGTTTATCCTACAGGTATATCTCTTGATCAGGACATTGTTTTAGAAGATAACAGCCTAATAATAAAGGAAAATTCTGCAATAGCAGCTTTTATAGTTGAAGAATCAAATGGAAACTTAATTCAGCCTCAGGCAGTAATAATTAATCAGGGAAAACAGATAAATGCAAAATTAAGATATATATATTATGACGGAAAATTGACTGACTTTGGCAGTGGCATTGATGCTGGTTTGTTTTTAATGGATTCTTTTAGTCAAAACAATAATCAACTGTCTTTTACTAAAGTAGGAGCTGGGTTTTATCTAAGCCCAAGAACTGTCAATTCATTTTTAGCAAGAAAATATTTATTTGGAGAAGAAGGCAATTTTAAACTGGTTCATTCTGAGCCATCTGAAGTAGTTAGTTTATTAAGAGCTCAGGGAATGGATGTAAATGACTATATATATTTTCAAGGAAATTTCTTCGGTCCTATAAAAATATGGGAAGTAGAATATCCTAATGATATAGAACTTAATGAAGATTATCTTAAAACAAGTTATCCTGATGAAATAAAATTTTAATAAAATGGCAGCAGATTTAAGACTTATTATCCCCATGTCTATTAGTTTTATCATAGTTTTATTAGTAATACCTTCTTGGATAAAAAAAGCGAAAAATATCGGGCTTATATGGGAAGATATGAATAAATATCAAAAAGTTTATGCAGCAGGGTCTGGAGGGCTGATTGTTTTGCTTGGTTTTGTTATAGGGTTATTAAGTTATGTTGCTTACAGAGTGTTTATACTAAATGAAGGTAATCACTTTCTTGTTGAAATCTTTGCATTACTTGCAGTTGTTTTGATTTTAGGCGGAATTGGACTAATAGATGATCTGCTTGGATGGAAGCATGGAGGATTAAGACGGAGGACTAGAATACTTCTTGTAGTAGTTGCATCTATACCTTTAATTGCAATAAATGCCGGCAGGTCAGTTGTGACTGTACCTTTTATTGGAAATGTTGATCTTGGCATAATATACCCTATTTTAATAATTCCTCTTGGAATAGTTGGAGCAGTTACAACATTTAACTTTTTAGCTGGTTTTAATGGTCAAGAAGCAGGGCAAGGCATAATAATCCTAACTGCACTTTCCATAGTGGCTTATTTAACAGGAAGCTCTTGGTTGACTGTAATAGGATTATGTATGGTGGCTGCATTATGTGCATTTTTATTTTTTAATTATCCTCCAGCCAAAATATTTCCTGGAGATTCTTTGACTTATTCTGTCGGCGGATTAATAGCAATAATGGCAATAATTGGAAATTTTGAAAGAATTGCAGTTTTTTTCTTTATCCCGTATATTATAGAGACAGCATTAAAATCAAGAGGAAAGTTAATAAAACAGAGCTTTGGCAAGCCCGATAATAAAGGAAATTTAGACTTAAAATATAATAAAATTTATAGTTTAAATCATTTAGCTATATGGCTGCTAAATAAAACAAAATTAAAAGCAAATGAAGAAAAAGTTACACTATCAATATGGTTGTTTCAAATACTAGTAATAATACTTGGTTTTATAATTTTTAACGGGAGCTTGTTTTAAGTATGGGAAAAAAAATTTTTACCAATATATTTGGAGGAAGTCTTCTTCTTTTAGTAACAATTAATATTTTCTTTGTTTTGAATTACTTTTTTCATTTTGCTATGGCAAGAATGCTGCCAATAGAACAATATGGCATACTTGTCACTTTATATTCAATAATATACATCCTTGCAGTTTTTACAGAATCTATTCAATTAGTTATAAGCAGGTATACTACTGAAAAAAATGATGGTGAAGTTAAAAATTTAGTGAAAAAATCTTCCAGAAAGTCTCTTAAAATAGCTTTGTATTTATTTTTAGTTTACTTAATTGCAGCCTTTCCGCTTTCAATAATACTTAAAATAGAATATTTATTAGTTGCCCTTACTGGAACTATAATTTTCAGTTCCTTTTTAGTTCCTATAACACGCGGCGTTTTACAGGGGAAAAAAAGATTTGGTTCGCTTGGATTTAATATGATTAGTGAATCTGTTGTTAAATTATCTTCCGCTGTGTTATTAGTTATGGTTGGATGGATGGTTTATGGAGCTATAATTGCAACACTGCTTGGAACGTATTTTTCATTGCTTCTATCCTTCATAAGCTTAAGAGACATATTAAAGAAAAACGAAATAAAATCACATAATCCTGGGATATATGCATACAGTGCCCCTGTTTTCATTGCCATTATTGCAGTAATTGTATTTTATAGCATTGATGTAATAATGGCCAAAATATTCTTCTCTGCAGAGATGGCCGGATACTATGCTGTAGCATCAATGATTTCAAAGGTTATCTTTTTTGGAACACAGCCAATAAGTAAGGCAATGTTTCCAATAGCAAGCGAGTCTAAAGACGGCAAAAATACTAAAAAAATATTTAAGACTGCTTTGCTTTTTTTAGGGATATTGATCATAATAGGCTTACTGATAGTTTTTCTTTTCCCAAACTTACTGATAAAAATATTTTCTGGGAGAGAGATTCCTCAAATAACTAATATCCTAATACTTCCTGCTATTGCGACCAGCATAATTTCTTTAACTAATTTAAATATACTATACAAATTATCACAAGGTAAAATAAAGGGATGTTTTTATCTGCCAGTTTTCATAGTTATAGAAATAATACTGCTGAGCCTTTTCTCTTATAGCCTTATGGCCTTTTCTCTGGCCCTTGTAGCTTCTTCCCTAATATTCTTAATTGGTTCAATAATTTTGCATAGATAATTATTTTACTGCAAAAACAGTGTAATTAATTGTAAAAACATCACTATATAGCAATTTATCAGATATTTTTCCTAAACAATTAAGTGTAAAAATTATGGGTTTGGAAATAACTCCTGGTAGCTTTTGTGATACTCCCCAGACCATAAGCTGGATAATTGAAAGTGCTGCTCCTCCGCTTGTTTTTACTTCTACATATTTAAAATCTTTAAATAAATCTTTTAAAGCATATTTTGTGAATCTGTAATAATCATAAGGTTCTCCATGAAGAGGAGCAGCCATATGTGTAGTTAATAAACATTTTCCATCTTTTTTTAAAATTCTATGTATTTCATTAATAACATGTTTAGGGTCTTTAACATGTTCTAATACTTGTATACAAATAATGCTGTCAAAATCTCCATTTTTTACAGGTATTTTTTTAGATATATCTGCAACTATGTCTATATCTTTATAGTCTCTATTGTCCAATCTTACATATTTATCAGCATTTCTAAAAAACATTTTATAAGGAGATTTTCCTGCACCTAAATCCAAAACTTTGCCAGTTATTGCTGGAGAGTATTTTTTTATGTCTTTTAATACTTCTGAAAAATGAAGGTATATGTCATCTGTAAGCTTCGGATTTGTCCAAACCCTGATTGGTCTTTCTATTTTTCCAGTCCACTTTTCCATATTTCATGGAAAATGAAAGTATTTATAAAGACTTATTTACGGAAAAGGGTACATTAAAGTATAACAATAAACTCACAAAATGCAAGTAGAAAATACCATTAACTTTGATCATCACTATCATGGAGCATTTGATTTTAGTCCTAAATGGAGATTTGTTCAGGGATATTGGTTTGGAAATTTATTAAAACAGATAGTTGATACAGCACTTAAAAAAAATATTCAGCTTATTTCTCTTGTTAGTGAAGATTTTGGGGAGGAAGAAAAATGTGGAGGAATTGTAATTGGTAAAGATAGTATACATAATAAATTTGCTCAAATAGAAAGATTTGCTTTAAGACTTCCTAAAGAATATGGTCATGATGTTGATCAAAGTGTTATGAAAATAGAACATAATGGGAAAGAAGTTTATATCATACATACCCAGGTTCCTATTGTAAAAGATAAAGGAAGAAGATTAGATCATCTTGTTATTGGTGGAAATCATGAAAGAACAATTCCAAATCTTCTTCCTTTGGATGAAACTAATGAATGGATAAATGATAATTATGATACGAACCAGATTATAAGGGTTGCAGAACATATTGGATTAGAAGAACATTTTGGATTAACTGGAGAAAAATTTCTTGAAGAATTCAGAAATGGCAATTATGACGCTCTTGAATTTAATGCTCAAATGATTAATCCTTCTAACCTAAATGCATTAAGATATAAAATTCCTTTTTTAGGATCAAAGTTAAAGGTAGCTAATAAAGGCTTAAATGAAGCTAACAGAGATATAGCTATGAAACATAATATTCCTATGTTATATGGATCAGATGGCCATAGAGTTGAACACATTGGTTTGGCTTGTTCAAGATTTCCTTATAGCTCAATAAACACCTCCAGTGCTCTATCTTTATTGCGATCTTTAAGAATAAATATTATAGCAAATAATTTTAAAGGGCAAGAAGGCTATGCATCTTGCTTACAATGGACACGATGGTTATCAGAATTTGTAGTTGGGCATGGAATTAAAATGCCTCATCCAGACTTAACAGCTGTATATAGAAAAGGTACTTTTAAATCTTAAAAATTTTAACTTAGTCGAAAAATCTGTATTTTATTAAAGTAATCATTGCAATAATGCCATCGTCCCAGTGGATTTTTTTTCCCTCTAAAAAACTTCTTGATCTGTAATTTATTGGTATTTCAATTATCTTATATCCTTTCTTTATTATTTTAGCAGTTATTTCCGGCTCTATATCAAAGCTATTTGCCTTTAAGTTTAAGTTTTTGACAACTTCGCTTTTCATCATTTTATAGCATGTTTCCATATCAGTTATTTTATTTCCATATAATAGCCTAGTTATAAGCGACAAAAATAAATTTCCATAATAATGTGAAGTTATCTGAAATCCATCTATCCTTCCGAGCATTCTTGATCCATAGACAACGTCTGCTTCACTATTTCTTATAGGAGTTATTAATCTGTTAAAATCTTCAGGATTATATTCTAAATCTGCATCCTGTATTACAATATAATCTCCAGTAACATGAGAAAAACCAGTTCTTAGTGCTGCACCTTTTCCTTTGTTTTCTTTATGACTATAAAATTTAATATTTTTGTATTTCTTAGCCAATTTTGTTATTATTTCAAAAGAATTGTCTTTGCTGCAATCATTAACAATTATTATTTCCTTTAAAATATTTGGTATTTTTACAGCCTGGACCTTCTTAATAATCTCAGTTATAGTTTTTTCCTCATTATATACTGGAATAATTATGGATAATTTTTCTTTTTTCATTTCACCCTTCTCTATGTAGTAAATAAATTAATAGGATTACCAGCAATCCGCTTAGAATTATTATTAAATATAAGATTGCATGTGCTGCCTGATCTAAAAGCTTATCATAAAGAGTATGTGTCTGGTAATTATCAAAAACCTTGTTTTTTGGCTGATAGTTTAGTGGATAGAAAAACCATTCTTTTAACGAATCAGCTACTGGAATAATTCCTGATTTTAAGTAAACTGTCTTTTTGTATACATTAAAATAAGGTTTCCCATAGACATCATTAATTGTTTTAACATGATTATTTTGAGTTCCAAATACACTAACTAAATTCTCCATAGAATCGTTAAAATCACTAGTTACTTTTCCTCCTCCCCAACCGCAATCATCTGGAACACATTCTACAAAATAAATGTCTATGGGAACTTCCTGACCCGGAATTTGGTCCATATTTGCTAATGCTCCCAAAAACACATTTCCCTCCATATAATGCTTATCCCAAAACATAAATGCTATTCTTCCCCTGTAAATTCTAGAGTCTGCTAAAATAAAAGCATTTTCATCTATACTGCTTTCTTTAAAATCAATCATTTGTCCTAATTCATTTTTACTTCCTAAAAAGCCATTTGAGTCTCCATTATCTATTTTTACATAAGAAGTTATTAATATTAAGATAATTATTGCATAAATAAAAATTTTTTGATGATTTTTGTTTTTCAAAAATAATGACGAGTTATAAATTCCATACCCTGCAAATATAACTGCATAATAACTTGTAAAAACAAAATGATTTGGCAGTAAAGATGTTCCTGCTAAAAACATAAATGGGACAATAAATGTTATTATAAATATAAAAATAAATTTATTTTTATTTTTTATCATGAAAAACAGTCCTGCAAGTGCAGATATTAGTATAAAAATAGATTCTTGAAAATGCATAAATAAAAAGCCTTCTACAAAACCAGGTCTGTTCCTTCCATTATTGTTTACGAAAAGAGTTGTTAAGCTAAATCCTTCTATTGTTGGGGCAATTGATGCGTAAGTATCAACTGAAATTCTTGTAAATCGTGAAAATTGCAAGTCTAAAATTCCTTTATCTTTATATAATAGGTAATTAAATGTTAAAACAGGTGTGAAGATTAATAGTAGCAGTATAATTACAAAAATGTAATCTTTAATTTTTATTGATTTAGACTTGTAAAAATGGTAATATAAACTACACAATCCTAAAGGGGCTAGAAACAATAACCCTATTGGTTTTGTCATGACTGCAATTCCTGCAGACAGCCATATAAGACAAAAGTAAAACCTGCTTTCTTTCCTTATGGACAAAATAAAGAAATATAGTGATAATAACACAAAGAAAACCATTGTTGTATCCATTCCAGCTTCCATCATGTCTAACTGATATGCTGAAATTGCTGAAATAAATGCTGCAATCAACCCTACTTCTTTACTAGATACTTCTTTACAAATTAAATATACTACAATTATGGCAAGAGTGCCAAAAAATATAGAAGCAAATCTTATTCCAAACACATTAAATCCAAAAACCTTCATAAAGAAATCTGTTAACCAAAACCATACTGCTGATTCATCCATAATCTGCAGTTTTCCAGAGCTAATAAAGCCTATTGCATGGGTGCCATGCACCATTTCATCTGCACTAAACTTAGTTCTTAAAGCTACTAAAGATCTGAGTACAAAACCGAATAAAGCTATTAAAACTACATAAACAAAATTCTTATCAAAAGCAAATAACTTATCTATTATGCTGTCAAGTATGTTTTTTTCACCCATACATATCTTTTGTTAGGTGGATATTTAAAATTATATTTTTTTACAGATATCTTTAAAATATGTGTTCTTTAATAGATTTATGCAAAAAGTATCCATAGTAATCCCTGCATATAATGAGGAAAAAAGGATAGGTAAAACTCTAAAGGAGTATTCAAATTACTTTGATTCTATTAGTGATGAGAGATTATTTGAGTATGAAATAATAGTGGTAATAAATGGTACAACTGACAAAACTGAAAGTGTTGTTATGGAGTATGAAAAATTAAATGGAAAAATAAAGCACTTAACATATGAAAGAGGTGGAAAGGGATTTGCCATAATTGAAGGATTTAAGTATGCCTTAAAGAAGAATAGAGGGTTTATTGGGTTTGTAGATGCAGATATGGCTACTCCTCCAGCAGAATTCCATAAGCTTATTAAATCTATAGATAAGTGTAATGTGGTAATTGCAAGCAGGGGGTTAAAAAATTCTTCTGTAAAAACCAGCTTTGCAAGAAAATTAACAAATAGAGGTTTTAATCTTATTGTAAGGCTATTTTTATTTCTGCCTTTTTCAGATACACAGTGCGGAGCTAAATTATTTGATTATGATGCAACAAAGTTTATAGTATCAAATATGAGTTTTACTCAGTGGGCTTTTGATATAGAAATGTTATATATACTCTTGAACAATGGTTTTAAAATTAAAGAAATTCCCACTAATTGGATTGATAAGGGAGGAAGTAAAATAAATCTTACAAAGGTTCCAATTAAAATGTTCCTGTCAGTTGTAAGACTAAGGTTAGTTCATTCACCATTTAAATTCGTAGTAAAATTATATGACAAAATGCCTGAAAAATTAAAGGTTCATCACACTATTTAAAATGTTAAATAAGTTGCATTTAGGATGTGGTAATGATATAAAAACTGGTTATATTAATCTGGATATTAAAAAATTGCCAGGTGTTGATGTTGTTCATAATTTGGAAAAATATCCTTACCCATTTAAAGATAGTACTTTTGATGTTGTTGAAATACATCATGTTTTAGAGCATTTGTCCTATCCACTAAAGGTTATTGAAGAAATATGGAGGATTTCTAAGCCTGGGGCAAAAATTATTATCTCAGTCCCACATTGGAGTCATTTTACAGCTTATTCAGATTTAACACATAAAAATTATTTTAGCTCATCACTTTTTATATATTATGAAGACAATAACCCGAAGTATTACTCTAATAAAGCTAACTTCAAAGTCATGGAAAAAAAGTTTAGTGCAACTAGAATAAATTATCTTTGGATAAATCCTATTTTAAATCCTATTTTAAATACATCTCCATTATTAACAGAATTAGTATTATGTAAGTTCCTTCCAGTATCACAAGTGATATTTAAATTAAAAACAATTAAGGATAATATTTAGATTGTAAAACTAAAAATAACATAAAAATGGAAAAAGGCAAAATCTCTTTCATAATACCTGCACACAATGAAGAAAAAATCATAAGTGAAACATTAAACAATCTTATCAATTTCCCATTAAAAGAGTATGAAGTTCTAATTGGTTTGGATGGATGTACGGACAAGACAAAAGATATTGTGATCTCTTTTGTGAGTAAATCTAAAAAATTTAAATATTTTGAGTTAAAATCCAGATCTGGAAAACCAGAAGTTGTTGACTATTTAGTGAAAAAGGCAATGGGGGAGATAATTGTAATAAATGATGCTGACTGGATATTTAATTTTGAAGGCAAAGAAAAATTAAACACCTTTTTTAATATGTTTAAGGACAAAAAAATAGGTGGAATTGCAGAATCTTTTCCAGTGGAATGGAATAAAGATAAATTAAAAACAGCAAATTTTTGGTACAAAGTTGTTGCTTATGGAAATTATTTCTGGATTGAATCCCAGAAAACTAATTTTACAAAAAAGTTTGATGGCAGTTTTTTATATATAACTGAGCCTGCGATGTTTTTGACAAATATATTCAGAAAAAATTTGTATAAAAAGAATTTTAGCCTTGGAGATGACTTTGAAAGAACCAGGGACATCAAAAATCTGGGTTTTGAAATAGTTATATTTAATAAAGAAAATATTCCCAGAATGATTGCTGTTTATGATAAAATAAAATTAAAAGATTTACTCAGACAAAAAATAAGAACAGGTGTTGCAAGAAGCCAATTAAGCAATAAAAATGGGGATTTAAAAAAGTATCAAACCAGATCGGGAATTTTAATTATATTTAACTCCTGGAAAAGCGGCTTTTTTCCAGGTTTGTATGCTAATTTGTGGTTGTTGATTACAATACTGGGAAGCATTATTGCTAAATTTAAAAAAAATGATACAAAAGAAGGATGGTTACTAAGGGCCAAAAGACAATAACATGAAAAAGAAAATAATTTTAGGTTATGATTTTCTGAAAGAGCTTGGTGGGTTAGAAAGAGTTATGTTTTTTCAGGCTAACTCACTACACAAATTATATGATGTAGAACTTGTTTTTAGTTATATATCTAACAAAACTTCTGATAAAATATTAAAAGAATTAAGTTTGAACAAAAATATACCTGTCAAACAAATATCCAAAATAAAGTCTGAGGTTTTACAGTATATTATATCACTTTTATTTCCAAAAAGACTTACTAAAATAAAGTCTGATCTTATTATAAGCCATAGTTTTATGTACTCTATTATGGCTATGGAAAGTAAAAAGATAAACAATATTCCTTATGTTGTAACATTATACCATCCGCCTAATTTTTTATACAATACAAGCTTAAAATGGGCCAATAATTTACCAAGAAAATCTGCTTATTTTCTTGGTTTAGTATTTGGAAATTATTTGAGAAACCTTGATAAAAAAGCTGTTAAAAATGCAGATGCTGTTATAGCTATAAGTAAGTACACTGCTAAAAGAGTAAATGAGATATATGGAGTAACTCCCACCATTATTTATCCTATACTTGCAAAGGATTTTAGAATTATAAAGGAAAGAGAGGCTTTGAAACACCTTGAAAAATTTAATTTGAAAAGGCCGTATATTTTGCTACATGGAAGAATGATAAAAGATAAAAGACCTGATTTAGCAGTAAAGGCATTTCATATTGTTCAAAAAAAATTAGAATTTGACTTAGTTATTTCAGGCACTATAGAAGAGGAAGAAAACATTAAGATTCTTATAAAAAAATTAGGAGTAGGGGAAAGAGTGCATATACTTGGCAGAGTTTCTAATGATGAGCTTGTTTCTTTATACAATATGGCAAAATGTTTTTTAATGTCTGCCCAAAAAGAAGACTTTGGATTAACTCCTATAGAAGCAATGGCTTGCGGATGTCCTGTTGTAGCTTGGAAAGATAATGCAGGACCTGAAGAAACAATAATTGATGGAAAAACAGGATATTTAGCAAAACCTTATTCAGTCAATGATTTTGCCAGTAAGATAATTTTATGTTTAAAATCTAAGCAAAATAAAAAAGTAATTTCAAAATCAGTTAGTAAATTCTCTGAAGAAAATATAAATAAGGAATTTTTAAAAGTAATAAATAGTGTTAAGTTCTAGTTATTTCATAAATAAAAACATCTTGTTTTACTTGGATAAGAGTAAATGTTAAATCCCCATAAGTTTTTGACTGTTTTACATCCTGTACCTGGTTTATAAAATCTATTTTTGTATCCATAAAAGGTATTTCCCAAGCTCCTGTTTTTATTATGTCTTCATTACTGTTTCTCATCCATTCGGGATGGTTTGGCTCTGAAAATGACACTAGCAAGTATCTCACGTTAGTATCATTCCTAATTGCATCTAAAAATGGTTCAAATGGAATATTATACCTTTCCCAGTACCCCCATTTGTTTGGATTTATAACATTTCTTTCTGAGTAGTATTCTGTCTGCGGTTCTGGTACACTTAGTATTATGTCGTTTTCCTTTGCATTGTCCTTTAGATAAAGACTTGCCTGTTTTATTCCTTCAAAAGAAGGTATTTTATTTTTTATAATAGTGTTAGCAGATGAAATTTCGTAATAACAACCAAATCCCACTAAGACTATAATTATGACAGCTGCAATTTGTTTAGCATATTTAGATGAGTATTTGCTTAAGTAATCAGAAATAGTTACTGTAGCCTTTGAAATGCAGATTAAAGCTCCGAACAAAAGAGGAAAATACCATCTTGGCTCTCCAAAATTAGCTTTATCCGGCTCTCTTAATATTAAAATAAAGAATAGTAATGTAACAATTATGCTTACTACAACAAAAATGTCTGAATTTAGCTCGTTATTTGATGATTTTTTTATATGCCCTAATGAAAACATTGCTTTGATAAAAGTAATTGCTAAACCTAACCAAAATAAATAAAGAAGTATGCTTGCCCATCCAAAACTTGTATTACTAAAAAATAAGCTAAAAACTTGTAATGGGTAGAAATTAATTGCTCTGTCAAAGTGCGCATACCCTCCTGCCACACCTGCAATTCCTGCACTAAAAATAAACTTTTCTACTATGAAAATTAATATTGCAGATATAATGGCAGCTATCCAGTTATATTTATCTTTTATCAAATTTTTCCAGTTTTTGGAAATTATCATTTGTAAAAGCAAAAATGCTCCGAACAAAAAATATCCTCTTCTTATTGAGTATGTAATAATTGATAGTAATGCTGCTAAAGGCACTGCCCATTGATAGTTTATTACTCCAAAAATTTTTTCCTTTTTTTCATAACCTTTCCAGAAAACATATATTGACAACATCCCAAATAACAATCCTGGGATTTCTACCTGGAACCTCATAGCTGTAAATAAAACAGTCCATTGAACTGCAAACAATATAGAAGAAATTAAAGCAATTCTTTTATCCTTGTACATTAATCCTGCAACCAGATAAATTAACACAATTACCAAAACATATGGAATAAATTCAACAAAAAACTTAGTAAGCGGTTCTGAAAATTTAAGAATAAAAAAAAGTGCAACTATATATGAAAATAACGAATTATGGTCTTTGGTTACTATCCAATCAACGTTATACCCTGCGAGATTTTTAGCATAGGCAAGATAATCAGATTCATCCCACCACAATGGCTGGTTTTTAGTTAGTGAAAAATAATAGCCACCTATTAAAATAGTTAATATTACAATTCCAATGAAAAATAAATTATGTTTATCTTTCAACCAATTTTTAACAAGCTCTTTAACAGTTTTTCTCTTACTTTTTTCATTGTTTTCTTCAGTGTTTTCTTTCTTATTTACCTCATTATCTTCCATTAGTAACTCAACAAAAATAGCTTTTTATTTATTTGCTTACTTTGTGCTTTCAATTCTAAGCCATATATCTTTATGACTTTTTTTCCTTATGTTAATATCTAAATAGATCAAAATCCACAAGTAAATTCTAGCTAGAAATAGTGCAAAAAGGAAGGATATCTCTTTTACTGAATTAACATATCTAAACAATTTGAAAAAACTTGAAGATTCCTGGCCAAATGATCTTATATTAACTCCTAAAAGCTTCTTTATCTGATTATATCCTCCAACACTTCTTTTCTTCTGCTTTATCCAGTCATTAAAATTATCTGGGTATTTAACATAAACTTCTGATTCTTTAGAATATTCTATTACATACTTTTTTTCATAAACTTTATGTGAAATATATCCGTCTTCTGAAAGTATTTCTGGAGCTAGTTTTGGAAAAAGCTCTTTTCTAATTGCAAATAAATAACCTGAGCAAAATATTCTTTTCTCTTTTTTTATTGAATCTGTTCTTAAATCATGGGCTATAGAACTTAAAACATATCCCCAATACCCTAACATTTTATTTTTAGGGTTAATAGAAACTGGGTGTCCAGATACAGCTCCTACTTTTTTATTTTGGAATTTGTCTATAAGATGTTTAAGTGAATTATCTGAAACATACACATCTCCATCTGTTAGAACTAAAATATGACCTTTAGCCTTTTTCACAGCTAAATTAAGAGCTACTGGCTTTCCTTCTCCTGGATCTTTTAGTAATATGATTTCTTTAAAATTTTCTTTTAGTTTTTCAGCTTCTAAAAGAGTTTCTTTGTCTGGAGCAACTACAATTATTTCATTTGCCAATTTTTGTTTAGCTATCTGAGTAATGGCCTTACCTATAGTTTTTGGTTCTTTGAATGCAGTAATTATTACACTTACCTTGTCTTTTTTCATTTTAACCATATAATTGCATAATTTTTTTGTTTATTATATCCCAATCATATTGTTTTGCTTTCTTTAAATTATTTTTAGAAATTGCATTTCTGGTTTTATTGTCTTTTAATAGTTTTATTATTTTTTCTTTAAAACCTTCATTGTCCCCATAACTAACTAAAAACCCATTTTCATTATTTTTTACTTCATAAGGGACTCCATTAACTGGAGTAGCAACTATTGGAAGTCCTGAAGCCATTGCTTCAAATAAAGTCAATGGCAAACCTTCCCTGTAACTTGGCAGGGCATAAATACTTGAAGATTGGTACATTTTTATTATTTCATTTCTATCTCTAGTTTCTGCCATTAAAATTATTCTTTTTTCATTTCCAATTAATTTCTTTACAATTGATTTCATACCTTCATCAGGCCCTCTTATGATAAATGTAACATCTGGATACTCCTTCAAGACTAGTTTAGCAATTTTAACAAAGTTATCTGGAGATTTTGTAGCATTCAGGCGTCCAAAGAACAAAACTATGCTATTTTTTATTTTATTTTTTATTTTAAAATCATTATTTTTTATCTTTTTAAAAAATATATTTGACATTCCATTAGGAATGACTATTAGCTTATTTTTATCATCTGCATATTTAGTTATAAATTCTTTTTCCCAAGGAGTGATTAATATAACTTTATCAGTATAATTCAAAGCTATTCTTGAAAAAATATTATAACTGATATACATAAGTATTTTACCAATTATTGGTCTATGTGCATCGCTCCATGGACAGTGTGTTGTGTGAATATGTTTAGCTTTAGATAATTTTGAAGCAATTGCTGAAAAAATAAAATGTGCATGGGCAAATAAATGGCTATGTATAACATTAAATTTTCCCTTAATTAAGCTTGGGAGAACTTGAGGCCAAAAAGTTCCAAAGTTGCCTGCCTTAAACCAGTAAAAAAACCTATGAACATGGATTCCATCAATAATTTCTTCTCCAGAGGGTATTCTTTTTTCTTTATCCCATGCTGGAGCAAAAACATGAACTTCATTACCTTCTTTTACTTGGCGTGCAGCCAATTCCCTAACTACTTGGCCAACTCCTCCTATTGCAGGGTAAAACTCAGGTGATACATGTGCTATTTTCATATGAAAACTAATAATTGGATGGTTTTAAGTATTTGGTGGTTTAACCCACAATCTTTTTAAATAGATAATATTCATTAAAGAATATGGAAATTGGAATTGTAAGTGATTCTCATTCAAACCCCTGGGGTCAAGCATCTATAATTGAATATCTAAGGGAAATGGGAATAAATAAAGAAAATACTTATAATTTAGGAGATATAACTGGAATGTTTCCAGAGGTTATCCCAACTATTGAAATGGCTAAGGCAGAATGCCAATTAACTTTAATTGGAAATCATGATGCAGTTTTAATTGATTGTTTTGAAGATGATTCAAAAAGAGATGAAAGGATAAAAGCTATTAAATTAAATAGAAAAGAACTGGAAGAAAAGAGTAGGTATGATTTAATTGATTGGATTAGCTCATTTTCAATTGATCACTTAAAAAGAGGCGTTTATTTAGTCCATAACAGTCCTTTTGGCGCTAAAGATTCAAAAAGCAAGAGATATATGCTTGCGAGAATTAGTGAATCTCTTAGAGATCCTAGCAATCCTATGTATGATCAAAATAATTCTAATTTAATCTCATTATCACAATATCCTCGCCAGGTTATTGTAAGAGGTCATGCCCATGCACCATCTATTCAAAGAGTTAAAAGAGGTTTAAGTAATCCTGAGGAGAATATGGCTGAATATATAAGTATGGAAAAAGGAAGAACATTATTAGAGATTGATATTGATCCAGATTTTACTTATTTGGTTACAGTTGGTTCTGCATGTGGGGCAAATACTATTTTTACAAAAGATATTGATTTAGATTACAGACCATCTGGAGGAATTATTAGTTATGATCAGAAAAGAGAAGAAGGAAAAATTACTTTATTCAGGACAACTAAAAATTATGCTTTTCATAAATTCATTGAAAGTGTGAGAAATAATCATAAGTGGGATAATCTTCCAGAAGCTCAAAAACAAATAGGTTATTTAGAAAGAGAAGTCTTCTTTAACTAACCTAATTTATTAATACGATTAGTTTTATATACTAAATTTAATAGTCCTAAACATGATTGCTAAAAATAAGACTAACAGAAAGAAAAAACTTGTCATAATTGGAATAGATGGTGGGACTTTTGATATAATTGATCCATTAATCAAAATAGGAGAATTACCAAACTTAGCAGGATTCAAAAATAAGGCTATTTTAAACTCTACTATGCCACCAGGAACAGGAGTTGCATGGGCTAGCTTTGCAACAGGCAATAATCCTGGAAAAACAAATATATATGATTTTACTATTGTTCAGGATGATTCTTGGAATATAAAAATTGTAAATAGGAAAATCCTTAAAGGTAAAACTTTATGGAATTATCTTAGCGAAGCGGGCAAAAAAAGTATAATAGTCAATTTACCTATAACTTATCCTCCTGAAGAAATTAATGGTATAATGATTTCAGGAATAGATACCCCTAGCACATTATCAAACTACACTTTTCCAAGCAGTATAAAAAATAAGCTTAAAGAATTTGATTATGAAATAGAAGTTTCAGGTATAAAAGAGAAGGGGGAAATGTCTGAACAAGCTATAAAAATAATTGATAAAAGAATTAAGACAGCAGAATATCTGCTAAAAGAAGATTTTGACTTTTTCATTATTTTATTTAGGGAAACTGATGTTGTTCAGCATTTTGCATGGGGTACAGAAAAAGTAACAGAAGCTTACAAAAAAATAGATAACTTTATTGGGGAATTAAAGAAAATGTCTAAAAAAAATAATTTTGAGATTATAATTATGTCAGACCATGGACATGAAAAAGTGAATCATGCTTTTAATGTAAACTCATGGCTCCAAAAAGAAGGTTTTCTTAAAACAATAAATAAAAAAACAAATATTATGGAAAGTGTTGGAATTAACAGAGAAAAAATATTCAATGTTCTTGACAAATTAAAACTTAATTTCTTAGTTAAAATTGTTCCAAGAAAACTTGGTAAGAAAATTCCTACAAAAAATATTGATTTTGAAGAGGCTATAATAACTGGCATTGTTGATCTTAAAAATACAAAAGCTATTGCTAAAAGAGCTGTTAAAACAGCACAAATTTTTATTAATAAAGAATCTAGAGGTGGAATTGTTAAAAATGCTGAAGAAGCTGGTCTGATTTCAGAAATTGTTAATAAATTAAAAATGTTTTTTGAATATAACAATATAAAAGCAATAATTAAAACAAAAAAAGAATTGTATGGAGAAAAAGCTAATTTAGCCCCAGATATTACTGTTTACATGGAAGAGAAAGAATATGATATACAAACAAGATTTGTCCATAAAGATAAAATATGGGATGAAACAAAAGAGCAGGCAACACATAACACTGAAGGAATCATACTTAGTGATATTGATTTAAACTTAGAAAATGCAAGAATAATTGATATGGCACCTACAATTCTGAAATACTTTGGGATAAAAACTGGAAAATTCGACGGTAAAAGCTTGTTATAAAATCAATAGTTTTATATGATGTTTATAATCTTTTAACTTATCAAACTCTGTTTCTGTGAGGCCAGCATCTCCTATTAATGATCCTCTTTCAAAATCATGAAAATCACTTCCACCTGATATCAAAAGGTTTTTTTCCTTTGCAACAACCCTTAATTTATCATTTATCTCATTTCCTGTTCCCAAAATTTTATTATATGGATAATCAACTTCCATGCCATTTCCTCCATCTTTTTCAAACTTGCCAATTATCTCAAAAACAAAATTTCCGTATCTTCCAGGGTGAGCAAGAATACTTATTCCTCCTGATCTTTTGATAATGTTAATAGCTTGTTTAATTGATGTTTTTTGCCTTGGCACAAATGCAGGTTTGCCTTCTCCAATCAACTTTTTGAATACATCATCAACATTTGAAAATTCATTTGGGTATTTTGAAACTAAAATTTTTCCTATAACTGGTCTTCCTAAACTATCTCCGCTTTCCTTTAGAAGTTCATCAAAAGTTATTTCATATCCAAGATTATTTAATTTTTTAATAATTTCTTTTTTTTCTTTTATTCTATCACCTTGGCATTTTTTTATAAATTCATTTAACTCTTCATTTTTGTGATTAATAAATAATCCCAAAACATCAATTGTTTGTGTATAAAACTCTTCGTGGCAACTAAACTCCACACCTGGAACAAACTCAAGGTTTTTGTCTTTGCTGTATTCTATGGCTTCTTTTAATCCTGAAATTGTGTCATGATCTGTAATTGCAATTGCTTTCATTTTGTTTTTAATAGCTAAATCTACAATTTCTTTTGGGGAAAATACTCCATCTGAAAAATTTGTGTGTATTTGTAAGTCTATTTTTTTCATTTTAACAAAGAGATAAATTTATTTGATAAATCATCAAGTCTACTTTCGTCGATTCTAACTTTTCTTACTGGATTTAACTTAACAAATTCCTTACCATTTTCATCTAAATATATTTTACTTTTTTCAAATGTGGTATCAACTGTGTATGGTTGACCTATATTTCCAGACCATGGGAATAGCTTTACATGAAAGTGCTCGTCTAAATGTTTTGATTTACCATAAGTACCAATCCTTATAACTCCTTCTTCATTCTCATTATGTCTGCCTTCTATCTCCATAATTTTTTTTATTGCTCTACTAATTTGTGAAAAAGCAATTCCATAATTTTTTGCCAGGTCTATATTTTCACTAATCTCAGACATATGTATCAGATGTTGTAGTGGCATTAACTGAATAGTAAAATCTCTATTACAATCTCCCCCAGTTTTTGGAGATAAAGTTGCAAACCATCCAGTTTTATAATCCCAAATTTTATAAATTACCCTTGCACCGTAATTTGTTTTATCACCAATATTTAACTTTGATTCTTGACATAATGGACAATCATAAATCATTCTATAACTTTGATATACTCTCCCTCTCTCCTTTCACTTATATAAGAGTCAAAATATCCAATTACTATTCTATAGTATAATCCATTGTCTTTTGACTTAACTTCCTCCAGAACACCTGAAGCTTCTATTTTTTCTCCAGGTTTTGCAATCATTGCATAATCTCTTGAATAGAAAACTATTTTTTCCACATCAACTTTTTCACCTTCAAGAACTTTACAATTCTTTATTTTATACATTCCTGGGCGTGCGGCAGAATTGAAGTTGTCTTCAACTTCAGCTGTTATCTTTACATATCCTTTATCAGTATATTTTTCTCTACCCCATTTAAACCAAACTTCTTCTTCTTTTTCGGCACAGAAAATAACAAATAGTATATTATTAAAAAAACCCTCTGACTTATTTCTTTCTTTTACTTTTAAAAACTGTTCTTGAGAAAATATCTTGGACCTTGCTCTTTTCCTATAAAACTCTAACCAATCATCTTTAGTCTTCCACCTTAACTTAGGATGCTTAGCAGTTTCCAGAAATTTCATAAGTTTCCAGAAGTTTCCGTTTCCATAAATGACAAAATTAATATCTGATACCTCAGAATTATAGTGGCCCATCAATGTAGAATATGTAACCCCAATATCTTTTGCCTGTAATCCTGCTTGCATAAATAAATTCCCCAACTCCTTTACCTGCCTGAGATAACTGTCTAAATGACTGTCATCAATCCTTATTAGTTCTGAAAATCCTCTTCTTGGGAAGTAAATTCTTTCTATTTTATCAATAGGAACAGAAAAGAAAAGTCTGTTCTCGTTATGTAAATCACTATTTAATATATACTCGGGGTATGCCTTTTTGAAGCTTTCAATATATTCTTTTAATTTCTTATAATCAATCCACAAATTCAAACGGTTCATTCTTCTTCCAGCTATAAATCTAAATGGCAATACATCAGATTCTATTTTATCAGTGGGGATATATTTTGGTTTTACAATTATTGATTTAATTGGATGTTCATTTCCATAAACCTGGCAATGCATACCATCTTTTGTAGTTATAATTGAAGCTTCATAAAAGTGCATTATTCAACAAGAGCTTTGAGATACTCTTCCTCCCCTCTTTCAGTTGTATATGTATCAAAGTATCCTATTACAATCTGATAAAATTTCTGATCTCCTGATTTAACTTTTTCAAGTAAACCACAAGCTTCTATTTTTTCTCCTGACTTCGCTTGTAATGAAAATGGTCTTGCCCAATTAACAATTCTTTTTATCTTTAGGTTTTTATCAAATTTACCTTCAATTATCTCCGAATCAGAAATTTCGTAATAGCCTGGTCTTACTATAGAATTATATTCACTTTTTACAGTTGCTCTTATTTTAACAGTTCCAATAGGGTTATGTTCATCATCCCAATTATACCATGATTCTTGTGAATTTTCAACACAAAATATAGAAAACACATTTCCATCAAAAAATCCATCATCCCTTTTCCTTTCCATATTAAATACATACTCATCCATATTAAACTGTTCAGAGACTATTCTGTCTCTGTAATACTTAGCCCAGTCTTCCTTTGACTTCCATCTAAGTCGTGGATTTTTGACTTTTGCCATAAAGTTAATTACCTTCCACCCATTTTCTTTTCCAAAAACTATGATGTCTATATCAGACTTACCAGGAGTATAATTTGCCAGCAACGTTGAATGGCTTATTCCTAAATCATCAATAGTTACTCCGCTTTGTATAATTAATTTTATTATTCCTTGAACAGACTTAAGGTAATCATCAAGATCTTTTTCAGGAACTTTCATAAGCTGCTTAAGACCTTTTCTTGCATCATGAACTTTTTTTATTTTAGTAGTGGGAACTCCTAAAAACCAATTTTTATGACTTGGACTTTCATAAATTATTTCAGGAAATTTGTTTTTTATCCTTTTTAGGTTTTCCTGAACTATCTCTTTTTTATTAAATAGATTAAACCTAGTCATACATTTTTCAAGTATGAATCTTTTTTTTAAACCAACAAACTCAATTAAATCTTCCGGGATATATTTTGGTTTAGCAATTACAAATCCTTTTGGGTGTTTATTTGCATAAACCTTAAATTGCATGCCATCAATTGTATCTATTAAAGTTGCTTCATAAAAATTATCTTCTCTTATTATGTCAATAGGTTCTACTTTTATTTCTTCAGGAATCTCTTCACCTAGAAGCTTTAATATTGTTGGAGCAACCTGTCTTATATCAATCTCCCCAATATACCCATTATTTTCTATATTTCTCCCAGCTGCAACAAAAGAACCTTGTTTTGAATGTCCTGCATTATCTGCTCCAATAGCAGTTTCCCATGAATAAAGCCCTTCTTGCCCAAAATCAGGATTTGAAGCCCATCTTAGGCTATCAAAAAAAACTGTCAAATCAGGACACTCTGGATGATCATAATTTAAATATATATCTTCTTTTTTGTAAATATCAGTATTTAATTGGTTTCCTTTATCATCTGGAATTTCCTTTAATTTTTCATAAATCTCATCTCTAATCTTTTCGTAATTTTGACCTACTTTTTCCCTATTAATATAAATCCTTGCATGATAAGACCCACCTCCCCATGCCACTGATTTTTCCATGTCTACTAAAGAGTTAGAAAACACAGCTTTTTCATTTTTGTTAACTTCCGGTTTTAAGACAAGATAACCTTCTTGAATTAACCAATTGTTTATATTTATTTTACCCTCTTGCTTAATCATTCCATGATCTGAAGTTATAATTATTGTTGTTTCTTCATCCAAAAGTTTTATTATCTCTCCTAGCTCTTTATCAAGATATTTATAATAATTTTTTAAAGCATCTTTGTAAGGAGAGTTTGGTATGAATCTTCTGTGTTCTTCATCAAAATGTCTCCATAGCATATGCTGTAACCTATCTGAACCGATCATGACTGTCATAAAAAAATCCCATTCTTCATTAACAAGTAAATCTTTAACTAACCTAAGTTGCATATCAGTCATTTGATATGTTTTCTTAATAAGGTCTTCAACTTCCATTCCTTTATGTTTTGCAATTCCCAATGCAACATCAAAAAAAATTTCAGGGTTTGCAAAAGCTTTTATTTTATCTTTAATATGTGCCGGGTAAGCACAATTTCCATCAATACTCGGAGTTAAAAAATCGCTAACCATAATCCCATTTATTTGCTTAACAGGATAACTTAACGGTACATATAGGGCAATAGTCTTTTTTCCATTATTCCCAAGATAATCCCAGAGTAACTTAGTTTTAATCAATGAAGAGTTTACAATCTGTGATTTGCCATCTTTATTTTTATAAGTGTAACTAAATACCCCTATCTCGCTTAAATCTTTTCCAGAAATCATAGAATTCCATGCACCGATAGTTATGGGAGGTATAGTACTATTTAATTTTGCATAACTTCCTCTTTTCATCAATGAATTAATATTTGGAAGATCTTCTCTCCACTTATCAAAAATTAATTCTGGAGGAGCTCCATCAATTCCGAATAAAAAAACTTTTTTATTTTTCATCTTTAATTATATATAATTATACACAATTACACCATATTTAAAGTTAAGTCACCACTATAGGTAAATAACATTTTATTAATTCCTCTAAAGATAACCTAGATTCCTTAATCTATCCCTTATACTTTGTTCTTCTTCTTTTGAAAAAACTTGGACATGATTTGTATTATTTTTATAATCACTTCCAGAAAACAATTGTCTTAAAACAAAAGCTACATAAGCAGAAACAGATGTCATTCCAGTGCCTTTCATCCTCTCTTTAATTTTGTCTATCAAAGGCATAGGAAGAGAAATAGTTCCATATTCAATTTTATTGGTTTTCTTTTTAATCTTCATAATAAATAATACCCCTTATTGTATTAAAACATTTTGTTTTAATTTTACAGATATCCTAAATCTTTAAGCCTTTGTTTTATTGCAGCTTCTTCTTCGTCAGTATAAACAGATTCTTTATTACCATGTTCTTGATCTTCATTCATTTCTTCTGTATCCATAATAATCTACAAAATTAGAGATATATAAACTTTATGAACATTTTTGCAATTTATTTGATGTTATTAGTTACATATATAAATACTATTTTTCTGCAATTTCCATGAGAATAGATTTTATTGGAGTTGGTTTTGGAAGAAGTGGTTCTAAATGGCTGGCTAATTGTTTATATGAGCATCCAGAAATAAGCATTCCCAAATTTAACCTACATACTGAAATAAATTATTTTCCAGAAGAATATGAAGTTATGGGGTTAAAGAATTATATTAAAAAATTCCTTAATTGTGATTTTGAGAAAAAAGTAGGTGAATTAAGCACTTTGGTAATTTTTGAGAAAAGGTCTGCTAAACTGCTTAAAAAGCTGTTTCCAAACACGAAGATAATAATTTATAGGAGAGATGAAAAAGAAAGGGTCAGATCATCAAGAAATGTTGCTTATAGTTATGATTTAGTTAAAGATACTAGCATAAGCAAAAATCCAGTTAATGAGATAAACCAAGAAGATTATATAAGACCATGGATAGAAGAATTTGGGAAAAATAATGTTTTTATATATGATCTTGAAAAATCAGATAAAGATAAACAGATGGAACTAAATAAACTTTTCAAATTTCTGGGAGTTTTAGAGTTTACACCTCCTAGTATTGGCATTAGAAAAAATAGTGATTATGTTGATAAAGAAAGGAAACAAGTTAAAACTGTTAAGTATCCATTTATCAGAAAAGTAATAAACTGGATAAAACCAAGGTTAAAGAAAAATAAAAAACTGTATTATACCTTAAAAAGGAATTTACATTTTGACTACTTATTTCAACTTGTGAATCACAATTTATAAAAACCAATCCTTTTTTGTAATTCTATGAAAGACATTAATGCAACAATAATCATAAATTTGGAAGGTAAAAATGAGGAAGAAGTATGGAGAAATGTAAAATACTCTAGAAGAAAGTATGTCCAGCAGGCACAGAAATCAGGATTATATTATGAAAAAGCTTTTTCTGAATCTTATGAGGAAGAGTTAAGGGAGATGTATGAAATGCATATGCAAACACTAGAGGAAGGTGGAGCTGTTAAATGGACCTATGAAAAATGGAAAGATTTTGTATCTTCAGCAAGAGATAAATTTTTCTATATAAAAAAGGGCAATGAAATAATCGGGTGTTTTGCTTTAGGCGAAGTAACTGAAAAATTATACGGAAAAGAAACCAATAAAAAAGGCATAAGACCTTTAGTTTTTGCAAATAAAAAAGAGTATAATGAGCTTAGGCCAAATGATTATATGTACTGGGAAAGCATAAAATATGCTTTAGACAATAATTATTCCTTTATAGATCTTGGAGGCTGGCAGATAAATGCACGAGGACATCTTAAAAATGTTAATCAGTTCAAAGAACAATGGGGTGGAGAGATAGTGTACTATGATTTAGACTATCCTTTTCTAACAGCTATAAGGAGAAAGCTTATAAGAAAATTTGGAATTTTCTGGTGGGTAAACACTTCAATAAAGAAATCTTTTGGAAAGATTGGCAAGAGTGCGCATGACGATATAATTAAAAATGCCACCGCAAGGAATTGAACCTCGAGTTCTTCCACGTAAAGGAAGCGTGTTAAGCATTACACCACGGCAGCAGTATAAGAATAATTTACAAATATATAAAATTTCTGGTGTTTTTATCTCTATTTAATTAGCAGGTTATTTAAGAAAAAAATCGATATATTTACCTTTCCAAAATTCATCAGACATGCTACTTACAGCATACTCTCTTGCCTTCGTTGAGATAATTTTTCTTTTCTTTTTATCTACAGTAAAAAAAGTCTTTAATTTTTTATCAGCATCCTTTACATCATCTTTAATCCTAATTATAAAACTCTCGTCTGGAGCATAAAATCTCTCTGTGTGCAATACAGGAACTCCGCAGGCAAGAGACTCTGATCCTGTAATTTGTGGCTGATCTCCCTGCCTGTTATAAACAAAAGTTAAGTCTGAAGCAGAATAATACTCAGGAAGTTTTTCATTAGGAACTCTTTCAATAAATCTTAAATTCTTTGACCTAATCATAGGTATTTCTTCTTCAATCCACTTTCCTATAACGATAAAGTCTATATCAGGGTTCAGTTTTATAATTTCAGAAAGAATATCCCCTCCTTTAAGATATGTTACCCTTCCAACATAAATAACAACTTTTTTTTCTTTATCTATCCCAAGTTTTTTTCTCGACCTTACTTTATCATATGGCCTAAATAGATTAACATTAACTGGAGCCTGTAAAAAGCAAAATTTATTCTTGCTAGATAAAAAGAAATAAGGCGCTCTTTTATAGCTTCTATGTCCTACAAAAGCAGATTTGTCTGTTATTTTTGATAGAATAAAATAAGGTATAAGTATTAAAAACAATTTCACTTTTTTGAAAGACATTTTTGTTGTTTTAAAGATTTCAAGAACATCTCCAAGATAGTAAAGGAATACCTTTCTATGTCTGAAAATTCTTGCAAAAAGTAAAGGAACAGATCCAAAGGGATGCCCTAAATTTGACAAAATATCTATCTTGTTTTTATCGCAAATTTTTCTTATTTCAAAAATATTCTTTATTGGATTATGTTTTAAAACAACAACTTTTGTCCTATTTAAGCCCCATTTTTTTTCCTCTTCTTTAGCATTTCCATATTTATCTGTAGTTATTAGAAATATCTCCACATCTTTTGGAAATATTTTTTCATAATATCTTAGTCTAACTAATCTATTAAAAGCAAATCCGACACTAAAAAAACAGATTTTTGTTTTATAATCCATGATTATCTGGCAATAGCCAGTTTTATATATTTTGCCTTTTGAAATCATATAAAACTTTTTAAATCAACAGTCTTTTCGTTTTAAATACTTAGTGTATATTTAAAATGAAAAAACTAAATTTTGGCTGCGGAGCAGATTTAAAGGATGGATGGGACAATGTTGACATTCAAAAAGGTAAAGGAATAAAAATAAACTTTAATTTTGATAAGTTCCCGTATCCGTTAAGGGAAAATTATTATGATTATGTACTAATGAGCCAGGTTATAGAACACTTAATGTATCCTGAAAAGGCTTTATATGAGCTACATAAGGCGTGTAGGGATGGAGCAATAATCAGAATTGAAACTCCCCATTATACAAATAAAGGGGCATACAATAGTTTGCAACATAGGGGTTTTTTTAGTGAAAAAGCTTTTACTAATTTCATTATGGCAAGCACTCTGGTGGAAAGAAATAAGTGCTTTAAAATAAAAACCTTACAAGTAACTCCAACAATTATGGGAAAATTTATTCCATCATTTATAAGAAATAAACTTTCCTTGTTTTTAAATGGGTTACAATCCCAAATACATATTGAATATGAAATAGTAAAATAGAATTATTAGTGATATTAAAAACCTGATTCATAAAATTTATAAGTAAATCAAAGACAATCTAAACATAACAAACAAAATATGATAAATTCGACACTTAAGAAATTTAACTTAAGACTAATAAAAATTTACCCTAGAGGATTTCAAAAATACGCTTTAAGAGGCAAAAAAAACCTTATTGGAGCAGAGATTGGAGTGTTTAAAGGAGATCATGCTCTTTCCCTTCTAAAAAGATCCAAAATAAAAAAGCTTTATCTTGTTGATCCATATAAAATTTCTGGAGAATTTAAATTTTATGGGGACAAAAAACTAAATAATGCAAAAAAAGAGGCATTTAATAAACTTAAAAAGTTTCCAGTATCCTTCATATACAAAGATTCTGTTAGCGCTCTTAACTTGATTCCAAAAGATTTAGATTTTGTTTACATAGATGCCAATCATAAATATTGGTTTATCAAAAAAGACATAGAAAACTACTGGAACCATATAAAACAAGGAGGAGTTCTTGGAGGGCATGATGTAACAAATGTGGGCATGGAATACTCTCCAAATTCCTTAGAAGAGCAAAAAGAAAACCCATGTGGAGTTATTAAAGCAGTAATGGAATTTGCAGTGAAAAACAATCTTTATGTAAATATAAGTGGAGATGATTGGTGGATAATTAAAGGAGAAAAAGATCGTTGGAATGTGAAATGAGTTATGTAAATGCTGTATTAATTGGGGAAAAGTTTCCTGGAAAAAGAGTAGACTTTTTGACACAACAAGTTGTTAATCTTATAAAAATTAGGCCTGATTCAAAAGTAATAGTCTTACATGATAGTGAAAAAATAGAAGATGAATCCGGACCAATTAAAAAACATAACATACTTGAAAAAACCTTCTTTCTCAATCTTCCAAAAGGTAATTTTAACAGATTATTAAGCGTCCCTTTAATATTTTCTCATCCCTTAGTATTTTTAAAATCTTTAAGCCCAAAATATTACCCTATGAACCTTACCTTAAAACATTATTTAACGTACCTTGCTATCAAAAAACTTCCTTTTAAAATAAACACTTTGCATTGCCATTTCGGACAAATAGGAATAATTGGAGCATTCCTAAAAAATACAGGACTTTGTAAAAATCTAATTATCTCTTTTTATGGAGGGGATTTAACAGGTTATGTTAATACATATGGAAAAGATATCTACAAAGAAACATTTGCAACTGCAGATTCTTTAGTTGCCTGCTCGGAATTCTTAAAGAAAAAATTAATTGAACTTGGAGCAGAACCTAAAAAAATAGTGTCTGTTAATCTACCTCAAGACTCAAACTTCTTCAAGCCAAAAAAAGTAAAAAGAAAAAGCAAAGATATAGTTATTCTAACAATTGCAAGATTGGTAAAAGAAAAGGGAGTTCAGAATTCACTTAAAGCAATTCAAATTATTTCAAATAAGTACAAAAATCTTAAGTATGTAATAGTGGGTGATGGAGATTACAAGGCTGAATTGGAAAAACTTGTTGAGAAATACTCTTTGCAGGATATAGTTGAATTTAAAGGAATAAGAGCAGGAAAAGAATCTTTAAAGGAATATCAAAATGCAGACATATTTGTTCTTCCAAGCATATCAAATCATAAAGGCTGGATTGAAGGGGGAGGTCTTGTAAACTTAGAGGCACAGCTTTGCGAAATTCCAGTGGTAGCATCAAACTGTGGAGGAATACCTGAATATGTGATAGATGGAGTTACTGGGTTTCTTGCAGAGGAAAATCCAGAAGATTTGGCAAAAAACATTTCAAAACTGATTGACAATCCAAAATTAAGAAAAAAGATGGGCAAGGCAGGAAGGAAAAATGTCAAGTTAAGGTATTCAAAATCTAATTTTAAGAAGTTAAATGAAATATACAAACAACTAAGCTAAAATGTCTGATTCTATAAAAGACTTTTGGGAAAAGCAGGCTGAAAAATATAGAACATCTTACCGAGCCTCGTGGAGTGATCACTTTATGATTGACTTAGAAATACACGAAATTTCAAATCTTATCAATAGGAATTTGGAACAGAGGGCTCTTTGTGCTGGATGTGGAAATGGCTATTCAATGATTAAGCTAGCAGAACAAAAAGGCAATTTGAGGCTAGTTGGAGTGGATTTTTCTTCAAATATGATTAAATATGCAAACCAATCAAGGCAAGAATCCTTAAGCAAAGATAGAATAAATTTCCAACTGGGAGACATAAGAAATTTAGATTTCAAAGAAGGAGATTTTGACTTTGTTTATACAACCCGTTCTTTAATCAATCTTCCAAATTGGGAAGATCAAAAAAAAGCAATAATAGAACTTCTCAAAGTTGCAAAACCTGGAGGGCATGTTGCATTATCAGAGGCATTTTGGGAACCACTTGTTAAATTGAATTCTTTAAGAAGCATCGCAGGTCTTACTCCTCTAAAAGAGCCTAACTTCAATAAATATTTGAAGGAATCACAAGTTCAGGAGCTTTTGAACAGTCTAAATTTACCATTTGAAATAAAAGAATTTTCGAGCATATATTATCTTGGAAGCAGATTTGTCAGGGACCTTGTCCCTGAAGTAAGTAGTGCAGATTATGAAAATGAACTAAACAAGGCATTTCACGATTTGCAAAAAAGATTCACAGGTGGTGGAAACTTCGGAATCCAACAAATGTATGTAGTTCAGAAAAATACCTGAATAGAACTATTATTAGTTAATATAAATCTTTAAAAATAATATAAGTTGTAAAAAGATATGAATGATGATATTAAGTGGAACCATGATCCCAAAATAGTTTCAGTTGTTGTTGATAATCCTAGCTGGATTGTTCCTTATGCACAGGAACTAACAGATAAGTTAAAAGAAATAGGTCATAATAGTGCTTTTTGCAGCAATCATTCTGAAGTCAGGAAAGGAGATGTAGCATTTTATTTGGGATGTATAAAAATAACTCCTAAAAGAATTCTTAGTGATAACACATTTAACTTAGTTGCACATTCAAGCGACCTTCCTAAGGGAAGAGGTTTTTCTCCCCTTTCATATCAGATAATGGAAGGAAAAAACGAAATACCTGTTTGTCTATTTGAAGCAGTAGAGCAATTAGATTATGGAGATATTTTTTTCCGAGAAGTTATGCATTTTGAAGGACATGAACTAGTGGATGAACTAAGAGAAAAATATGCTAGGACCCAAATGAGGCTTTGCCTCAAATTTATGGAAGATGGACCGAAACACAGGACTCCTCAAATAGGTACTCCTTCTTACTATGAAAGAAGAAGAGAAGACTCTAATATAATTGATCCAAATTTAACAATTACATCACAATTTGACCTGCTTAGAATAGCTGATAATGATAGATACCCTGCCTGGTTTGAATATAGGGGGCATAAATACAAGTTAAGCATCAAAAAAAAATGATTGGCATATAAATCTTTAAAAATATATCATTAGATTATAAAATCAGTGTAACATGGAAAAGGCAAGTAATAATTCTACTGTTGAAGAAGTTGGAGAATATGTAACTCAAATAATAGTCTTTTCTTCTGGTAACAAAAAAACATTTACAAATGTAAAAACCAGTACAATAAAACAAGGCGAATTTACGCAGTTTGAGCTGAAAAATGGCAGTAGGGTTTATATTAATACAAAAAATGTTGATTTTTTTGAGGTTATTAGAGAAAATCAAAGTGTTGAAACAAAAGATATTTTATAAATAATTTTAAAGCCTTAACAAAAATCCATCAATTACTATAATACTAATTTATCCTGGAGTAAAATAAGATAAACAATAAAATATAATAACCTCTATTAATAAATTCTACATTAAGTGAGTAAGCTCATTGCGTACCTGAATAACAATATTAATAAACTGATTATTTTTTCTAAAATTATGAAAAAAATACCTCTTAGTGAAAAATTCAAGATTGGTTTAGTAAAAACTGCAAAAGATTTTATACAGCTAAGCTACTATTTGCTTTGGATTTTATTTGACCCTAGAAAGTTTACTATAATTAAAAAAGATAAAATAAAAAATATCTTAGTTATTTGCGGTGGTGCGATTGGAGATATTTACAATGTTATTGGAGTGATAAACTCTGTTGTTGCTAAATACAAAGTTAATGTTTATGTTTTAACTTATGAAAAGAATAAAGATTTTATTAAAAATAATAAAATAAAATACGCAAACTTAAAAGAATCTAAAGAAATGATTGACGCTAAAAAGATTGATGCTGCTGTTTTAATAGATCCTGCTAGGGAAAGAAAAATATTTGACGGCGAGTTATTTTTAAAACTTCTAAAAGTGCCTTATGTAGTTTCAAGTGACTCAATAAAACTCCATCCACATAAATTTATGAGGCAACGTTTTCCTATTTTTGCCACAAGAAAAATATACCCTATCAGAGCTAACGGTCCAAAAACATTTGTTAATCTTTTTAACATTCTTTCTTTAAAGATAGATAAACCTTCCTTTTATTTCACAAAGGAAGGAGAAAATTTTAGTAAAACCTTTATGAAAAAAAATAATATTAGTAAAAAAAATAATCTAGTAATAGTACATCCTGGTGCTGGTAAAATAACTAAAGCCTTAAAAGAAGGCAAACCTCCAGCTCATCTTTGGCCAGAGGAAAGATGGGCTAAATTAATAGATAAAATACTAAAAGACAAAGAAACAAAAATAGTTATTACTGGAGTAAATTCTGAAGAAATAATTACTAAAAAAATATATAATATGATTGGTGATAAAAAAAGAGTTGTGTATGCTGTTGGTAAAATTCCTGATATAGAATCCCTTGCTTCATTAGTGAAAAGGGCTGATGCAACTGTAACTCCTGACACTTCAATGGCACATATATCATCTCATGTTGAAACTCCGGCAGTAATTCTTTATAGTTCTGCGTCACCCGGAAGAGTTGGTCCTGTAAGCACAAAAAACCTAAACATATATCACAAAGACAAGGCCCATGATTGCAGGAAATATGCATGCAAATATTGTTATGAAATCCATATGAAGTCTATTAGTGTTAATGAAATCTACTCTGCATTAAAAAAGATTATGCATTAGGCAAGTTAATTTCCTTATTTAAAGTGAAACTTTTTTATTAAGCTTATTTCTTACTGCTTTAAGTATTGAATAATCATTATAATCAATTGAATTAGTAAGATAAAGCAGGGATAAGTATGATATGCAAAATACTGCTCCACTTACAATTAATCTAGTAAATCCTAAACTAAAATAAAGGGAAATGGGCCAAACTATTGCAAAAGAAATAAGTCCAGATATTAGAACTTTTATAACATCTCTTTTTATTATAAAAATTGACGTTTTTTTCCACGCTTGATATGTAAATAAAATGCTAAGTATTGATATTGAAATAGCAGTTGATAATGCAGCACCATTAATTCCATATTTTGGTATAAGCAAATAGTTTAAAACAATGTTTATAATCACAATAACTATAGTATCTGCTAAAATAAGCTTTGATTTTTCTTTCATTGATAAAAGCTCTGGTGAAACATCTAAAACCGATGCAATAAAAAAACCGAAAGTAAGAATCCTTAATGAATTAGAAGCAGATAAATATTCTGGACCAAAAATAATTCTAATAGCATCTTCTGGGAAAAGAAATAGTGCTATAAATAGCGGAATGGTTGCAACAAACAACCATTTTGTGACTTGCCTGCTTATTTCTTTTACAGTATTTATATTCCCTTTACCATATTCTTTAGTTATTAATGGTAGAAACATTTGCCTGAATAAATCAGTTGAAAGTGTAATTAGCAAGGCAAGTGGGAGTGCTGCATTATACAATCCAACTTCACCAGTTGATTTTAATATTCCAATCATAAATGTATCTGTCCAGCTGAGGATTGACGAAAAGAAACCGAAAAAAATAAGTGGCCAAGAATATGAAAATAATCTTTTCATTAACTCCCCATCACCTTTAGTTCTCTTTCCTGAAAAAAGAATTGGGATTGTTCTTCTTGAAACGACGTAGGAAATAATAAAAGTTAATCCTGCACCTATAACATATGAAAAAGCTATAGATTTATAATTGAACCCCAAATATATCAAAAGAAGAATTGCTATTAGTCTAACTGCATTTTGAAATATATTTACTATAAATGCAAACCATCCTATTTTTTCATATGATTTTATAATGGAAAAAAATATTCCTGATAAAATACTAAATGGTATGGCAAAACTAAATATTATTAAAAATGCCTTCAGCTCTGGTACTTTAAACATTTCATTTGAAATAAAATCGCTTGCAATTATAAGAAGTATACAGCTAATAACTCCTAAGATAAGAACAATTAAAGTTGTTCTCTTAACCAGAAATGAAGACTTATATTCTTCATTTTTTCCCCTGTTATATGAAAGGTATCTTGTTAATCCCCCTGCAAAGCCAAGTCCAGCAAAAACACTAATCCATCCAAGAAACATTAGGCTAATAGAGTAAACTCCGTAAATCTCTGCCCCGTAAAATCTTGCAATTACTATCCTATAAAGATAAGTTAAAATCTTTGAAATAAAAGTTGTTAAAAGTATAATAAATGAAGCGTTAACGATCACCTTTAAAGATCTGTCTATTTTTAATGATTCTTCATCTTTCATTTAAAGACAATAACAAAAATCCTTATTAATCTTTTGCATGTCAAATTACACCCATAAAATTGTTTTTAATAATATATATAAATATTCATTTAATGAAGAAATTATGGTTAGGTACAGTATAAAGGGTTATGGCAAGACAATTTCTCAAGATGTGATAACCCATATAACAAATAAAAAAATGCTGTTAAGCGTTATAATTCCTACATTTAATGAAGAAGGAAATGTACTAAAACTAACACATAAAATAAAGGAAGTTTTAGATAAAACTAATTTTAAGAGTAACTATGAAATAATTGTTGTGGATGATAATTCTACGGACAGGACTTCTGCAATTATAGATAAATTAGCTGAAAAAAATAATTTTATTGCATTACATAGACTAAAAGATAAAGGGATATTTAGTGCTGTTGTAGATGGAATAAAATTATCAAATGGAAAGTTTGTTTTAACAATGGATGCTGATTTTTCCCATCCTCCTGAAATTATACCTAAAATACTTTCCCATTATAGAAATTATGATATTGTTTCTGCATCAAGATTCATTAAAGGGGGTGATATGGAATCCCCATTTATAAGAAAAATCGGATCTAAAATTCTTAATAGGGTGTGTGGCATTATAATGGGTGTAAGCATAAAAGATCTTGGAGGAAATTTTAGGTTATTTAACAGGGAAAAGTTCTTACAGTTGCCTCTTAAATATGATTCTGTTTTTGGAGAGTTTGGATTTGAGATATTCTATAGGGCTAAAAAGCTTAATTATAAAATCAAGGAAGTTCCTTTCACTTATTACTTTAGAAAAGAGGGAAAATCAAAAATGGGAAATTTGTTTAAATATGGTGCAGCTTATTTGAAAAGAGCTTTTCAGTTAAGATTTGAAAGCTAATGATTTCTAAAATAATATATTAAATTGTAAGTCTGGGATCCAATATGTTTTAGACTAAATCCATAATAAATAATGTTAATTAAATCTAAAAACTCATGGAAAATAAAACCAATTAAAATAAACAGGAAAAAATTATGCAAAAGAGACAATAGTGCCAAAATTACCAGTGCTTCTACGCCATGGAAAATACATGGTATTTGTCTAATGATACTTTTTCTTTTTTCTCTTGGAAATGAGAAAACTTTTGCGCTTTTTACCATAAACCATTTATGTGCATTTTTTAGACTAATATCTTTTTTTGTGAAAACATAATAAAAATAATGGTCAACATCAATTAAAAAAGAAGCCAGCCAAATT
>Ga0208958_1000245_pt1 | contig 67400 bp, 93 predicted proteins | sample RifOxyB1_FD_184032 | JGI IMG/M metagenome (GOLD analysis project Ga0208958, IMG submission 184032) | Soil microbial communities from Rifle, Colorado - Rifle Oxygen_injection B1 (SPAdes) | ecosystem: Environmental > Terrestrial > Deep subsurface > Rock core/Sediment | place: Rifle, Colorado...
AACCTCATCATCTCCAGCTAATTTCTTAATGCCTTCAATTAATTCAGGTTTCATACGGTTCACCTTTCCTTTAGATTTTAATGCAGTGAATAGACAACACGCTTGTTCCTCGGGGAGAATGGAAATCTCCTCGAAATAACCATCTGTATACATAGGAACTTTCACATCCTCAGCTACTTGTTCCATATGTCCTTCCGTCGGCCAGAAAGAGATTGAAGAACCCCAATAATTTGGATCTTCCTCATAAGCTCTTATCATTGCCTTAGCAACGATACCGTCATCGAATGTACCAGAAGCCAAAAGAAGATTTTCCTCTCTTGCAACCCAATCAGTCATTCCCATTTTGAGATTTTCGCCTTGATGCCAAAACGTCAAATAAGGAAATCTATCTTTTTCATACGCATCTTTTATAAGATTGTCAAACAATTCAGAGGAATCAATTGCACCGCTTCTATTCAAAACATTTGAAGAAGCTACCAAGAACCATCGAACAGAATTATCTTTCTGCCGTTGGATTATCATACGACTTTCTTTGACAGGTTCAAATACTTCTTCTACACGAATGAGCTCCCCTATCGAAACTTTCGAGTTTTCAACCTCAATAAGAGCTTTATACAATAGTCCATCTTTTGAAAAGATAGCAAACATATCCTTGGATTCATCAACATATAGATCAATGAGCCAAACCCACTCTTCTGATTCCATTGACTTATAAAAAACTTGTTCATAAAGACTTGATATGCTTGTAGAATCCTCGACAGGAGCAGTAACTACTTCTGGAAAAATCTTTTCCGCTGCTTGCCTTAGAAGATTATAAACTTCACTCAGAGTTTCTTTGATCATATCTTTCCTCACCATCTATACTACATTATAGCATTTACAATCTACCTTGACTAGTATTACTTTTTAATCTCGCTCAAAAATCGCTCCAATTCCTCAACTCTATTCTGGAATGAATGATTTTTATCTACAAATCGTTTTCCAGCATTTGCAATATTCCTCCTATCTGCTTCTCTATCTCTCCATTCACCAATTAAATATTCAAGTTCTTCCAACGTATTCCATATGATAAGATGAACTCCATCCTTCAAACCTAGAAATTCCTCCATTCCCGGAATATTTTGCTGCAACATAAATGCTCCAGCATGAAGAGCTTGAAACAATCTATTGGAAACATATCCAATGGATTGCGGATACAAATTATCTCCAATAGCAATCTTAGAGGAACGATATAAAGCATCTCCATCTATAAAATTGTATTGATTAATTCCATCAGCCTTTATATGAGTCGGCCATTTCCCGAATAAACCTACTTTCCAATCTTTATGGTATCGTAGCATTTGACCCATTTGAACTCTTATAGGATTGTAGCAATTTCCTAAAAACATTACATCATACTTATCTTTTTGAATTTGAGACTGCGGTAAAGGAGTATAGTCCTCATATCCTATCTGCCAATACTTAAAATTTATTCCCTGTAATTCATATTCTACTGCAACATCAGCGGTAACAAAGGTCGCCAAATCAAACAATTTTAGAACCTGAATATATGCAGGAGATCTTAACATGGCAAGAGAATAATCTCCATTCCAAGATACAAATGTTGTCTTTGGAAATTCCTCTTTTACTCTCATCATAAAATCATACGTAAGATATTTAGGATTATGATATTGAATCAGTACAACGTCAGGCATAAACATAGAAATCGCATAATATAGATTATCTGTGTTTTGACGATAATTTATTTCAGAAGTAAGAAACTTTTCTGCAAGAGCATCTCTCAATCCATGCTTTGTTTGTAGCTGATGAGGAAATTCATTCTCTTCATAGATAGGAGCATATACAACTCTTCTATCTCGTTTCAAAGGATTTGCCATTCTAGGAGCTGGATGAAGATTCGGTCCTAGAAGCCCATTTCGCGTCCACTTCTTTACCCATTTTTCAGAATCCTCATGAGATCTGTTACCGTTAGTATCACTATTTTTTCTACGCAATTCATCCTTTACCACATAATCATTTATGCAACATGATTCCATAGGTAAAACTTTGAATCCAAGCTCATGAACATTACACGATATCTCATTATCTCCAGCATAGTGTTTGTAATCACCCCACCAACCAACTTTATCACCTAACCATTTTGGAATGATACAAACTTGTCCATAATAGGCTCTTGTTGCTTTACCGTTCTTTACAGCAGGAATCTCTGCTACCTTGTATTCTGGAGAATATCTATTCTGTGGAAAACAACCTATGCCACAATCAAGATTATCATTCATAAATGCAACAGAATTCTGAATAGATTCATACCTAAATTCTATATCGTCATTGGCAATAATTACATATTTTCCCTTAGCAGCTTTGAAGCCAGCGTCAAAGGCTTTTACAATTCCCAGTAATTCACCCTGCTCAATCAAAACTACGTCTGGTTGTTTTCTAAGCCACTCCAAACTTCCATCGGTAGATCCACCCTCAACGATAACAAGCTCATATGGAATGCCCAATCCAACAGAACTTCGTACACTTTTCACCATTCTTTTCAACGAATCAATTCTATTGTATGTTCCTGTAACAATGGAAACGTACGGAGACTCGATCATAGATTAGATTCCTTATAAATAGCCATCAAATCATTATTTTTATGAGCATTTGCTTCAAAAAATATTTGATGATCTGGAAATAATTCTTTAACTTTAGATACCAATGTTTCTAAAGTAATCGGAGACCATCTCAAAAGACCCAACAAGCGCATATCGTCTATCAATATGGTAACTTCAACACTTGCTTTTGAAATGATCTCAAGCTCTTTTACCATAGGAGTACACTCAGCTCCACAGTCAAGATGAGCATCTAAAAAGAATAGTGTTGGAATCTCAAGCAGCGGTACGGTTTTTGAAAGAATATCCACAGAATCTCCAAGAACGCACACTACAAAATCATTTCCCTGAAATCTTCTATAGGCTTCAAAATGTGTCTTTGGATCAAGTTCAATCGTCATAATATTATCATAACCAGCTTCCAAAGCCGTCTGAGTAGAATCTCCTTTAGAAGTACCCGTTTCAAAAAATAGTTCTGTCTTTCCTTTGTATTTCTTTATAACTTCTACTGGCAAACTTGCACTCATTTCATCCCTCCCCAAACTCTAGGTTTTAATAGATCTTCTCCGCTTTCCCATAGAATGGTTATCGTATTAGCAGGAAAAGAATACTGAACAATAGGCTCTCGTGGATATTTTTCAGCAGCCTTCCACATAGCTGGATCTTCCAATAATTTCTCACGCATCACTTTATTCTTAAGAGTTTTATACTTCATATATTGAATCTTAGCATTAGCTGTAGGAGAAGCAGCTACAGGATTATCCTCACTTGGCTCTTCCGAAGGCTCTGGACTCTGTCCCTCTGAGCTTGAGTCTGGACTTTCAACTTCTGGTTGTTCATCAACATCTTCAAGATCAGTACCATGAACATATTCAGCTTCTGACCAGGACGAGGGTATGATTCCATAATCAGCCAACAAAACTCTAGCTTCCTCTACCGTAATCATGGGTTGTCCATTCACTGTTGCTGTATACATTGTCTTCGCAACATCTACCCATGCTTGCTCAACTTTTGCATGAAGCAAATCACCTTCTTCATCTCTTTGGTCAAAGGTAAAGGTTACAGAATCCGGTAGAAAATTCTGTAATTGTTCTTGGAAGCCGAGCACAAAGTCAAGCCTACCTTTTCCAGTAGCTTTCTCATGCTGTAACGCAACTTCATTACCACGACCTAAAGCACCATATTGAACAGGATAAAATTCGCTTGCATCATATCCAAAACACAAGGCATATCCATATAAAATCATATCCGTCCACTCTTTGAGATTGAACGAAGTTGGAAGTTCAGATAAAGCTATCATTTTTGCATCAACACTTGCTGAAGCAGAAGCTAACACAGCAACAGATCCAAAATATTGCATCATGTTTTGATCAAGCTCTGCATCTCTAGCTTCCATAGCGTCATCCCATTGTTTACGATTGATCCCAGATAAAAGCATCAATCCTCTAGGAGCTCTTGCACCTAATCGTTCCTCATCATGCCTATAAACTGCTCGCATGAGCTGTCCAAGTTGCAAAGCACGATCAATGGCACAATTCCCAAGACCTCGATAATCTTCTCTAATAGATGGTAAAGAAGCCACGCGGAAGAAGTCAGTATCTTTCCAGTTCTGAACCTTGCCTTTCGAAGGAGAATATCTTAAGGGAGTTTTATAATTTCCTGTCAAATAGCATCTCGTAGGATCTACATGATATAAAGCACGAACAGGTCCATTCTTTCCCTCAGTTCCCAATTCTACAACAGATCCCATATTGGTAGACCAGAAAGAAGATGAAGCAGCAGCTAAAGCTGGACGCCATCCTATCAATCCAGGAGCAACTTCAAAATTATGCAGCATTTCAGTCGTTCTATTTACTTGAGTCTTGCCACCAACAACTCTCCAGCCACGATTCTTATCTATGGCTGTAACAGAGTTCAGAACACCTGCCAGATGAGGTTCTTTGAAAGCATAATCATAAAGAAATTTATCTCTATTTCTGCTGTCTGACTGATATGCAGGAACTTTCTCCTCAAGATCTTCGTAAAACTTCATCAAAGACCAGAAAACATCGGAAAAATCTCCAGCTTCATCTGTTGAGGCAAATCTTTCTTGCTTAGATTTTACCATATTATCTCCTTCTGCCCATTCCTATAGACCAGGAATCATTATAATTCTCCAAGTGCATGGCTAGATATCTTGTGGTATCCATACCGTGATCATCTGCTTTCTTAGGAGTTTCTTTCTTTTGACTATCTTCCCAAACGTATCCTTCAAATTCTTGCTCTGTTGAATAAGGTTTCATTGCATCCATCAAAGATGGGTCTGGTTCTATCAATGAATCCCGCATAAAATAAAGTCTTGCTTTCTTATTATCTTGAATCTTGAGCCTTGATTTTACAGCATGGATTCCAGCTGAGACTGCTTTTACAGCCGGAATGGTAGGGACACCCATGTGTCTTTCAAATGTAGCTCTATCTTCTGCGTCATGATCGCAAATAATTGCATTTGGAATCATTTCCTGCTTTTCAACCATCCAGGCTCTGATTAAAGCAGCAGCATCTTCAACAAGAAGTCCAGTCTGGTAAATTTCAGCAAAACGGTAAGCTATCCCGTCAGGATCTACAGCCCACGCTTGCCAAACAAATGGATTATTGTATCCAAAGTCAATAACCCAATAACGAATCCAATCATCTGGTATATGAAATCTATCTATAAGATGAATATTGGAATCCCATTCTGTATAGATCATTCCTTCAGAAGCAGCCCATAATCCTTTTCTTAGTCGTTGATATCTTACACCAGTCAATTTATCCAATTTAGCTAGATAAGCTATGCCACGCTCTGTCCATTTTTGAAGCACAGGATCAAATAAAGTTGGATTATCCTCATGTACAGAATTGTACATTTTGATATCTCCTTTATCTGATTTTATTTTGATCCAATGCCACGGAGCTCCTGGATTGCAGTCACCGATTACTTGATTATAGGGTATGACGCCATTTCTACATCTTGTGGTTAATGTTTCAAAGTCTTCCTCAGTAAGCTCCGTAGCTTCTTGGACATAAATAAAATCGTAATCGGATGACATTATCTTGATGGACTTATCCATTCCACCAATAACAACTACACTCCCATTTACATATCTATATTCCTGTTCTCCTGTACGCCATGTAACTGAATCATTTTCTGGAATTACAAATTTATCAAATGTAACCATAGCCGATTGAGTTAGAGAAGTTCGCGTCTTTCTAACCATCAAAGCTCTAGCACCTTTGTATTTGGACATGAGCAAGTGCATTTTCTCAAGAACAGCTCTTGATTTTCCTGTTCCTGCCGGACCTGCATACATGATTGTATCGGATTTATCGTAAAATATTTTAATTGCTGATCCAAAAGGCTGATAAGGTTTGAATCTAGAATCTACTTCTTTTGGTACTTCCTCAACGATAACTTCGCTCATCAGCCCATTTCTCCATATAATCTACCAAATCTCCTTTTGGAAATATATTTAATGCTGAATTGTGCGTCAAGTTTATGATGCTTCTTCCATCAGCATCGAATATGGATTTGATTTCCCTATAAGAAGCTTCAGACGCTTCCAGATCAGGACAATTCCACTTTTCTCCTTCTCTCATATAATTGCTGGAAAAATGATTGATATCCTCTCTATTCCAGATAATCTCCTCATTAGGATCGCCAGAATATTCATATTTGTGATCAACTCCGAGAAGATAGATTTCTGTAAACCCAAGCCAATATGCAAGCTGGAATAGAACACAGGTAACTGTCCCTCCCTCATAGATTGATTCAAGTGGTAAGAATGAAAATATTTGAGAATTTGAAGCCAACGGGAAAACTCTCAGGATAGGTTCTATTCTGTTAGTAACAAATCGCACAGATTCCAACTTATCTATTTCTTTCCTACTCTGCTCAGCAATCAAAGTATTGATGCAAGCATAATAGGTTGGAGTATATTTCAAATAAATTCTATTACTTCCAAATGTAGGAAGATAATCCAAAAAATCATTTGGAATCTTTGCAAGACTCGGTCCATTTCCAAGGATAAAACATCTCATGCCATTTCCTCTTTATCTATTCTTTCCTGCATTTTAGTAATTTGAGATTGATAATACCGAATAACCTGTCTATCTTCTTTGGTCTTTATCTTTTGAGATTCTATTCGATAAAGAAGTCTCTCAGCAACTAATTTTTGAAGTCTCAGTGACATCCCCATGTTCTCCCTCTTTCTTTTCTCCTAGATTATTTCTCGTATTCCTCTGTAGACCCTAATGAATCTACTTGGTAATGAATATCAAACTCAAACAACCTTGCCGTCCCATTATAAGCATCATCTGTACCAACTCTTTGAATTTGCCATGCCACAAGACAGGAAACGGTACGACCCTCCATATCTATAACTGGAAAACTGGACATTACATGATTGCCACTTGCATGAGGATCACCAATTTCAGAAATAACATTTCCCCATGAAGTCCATTCGCTCCACACACCACCTACATTTGAAACTCGCGTTTTGAATTGCCATTGAACAGCCAGCTCTTCAGCATCAGCAGCAACTTTCTGCCAATGAATGTGTGGATGAAGATCAGTACCCTCTTTCCAAGCATGCGGAAGCTGAGCAATACCAGTGATAATATTGATTTGACTGCCTGAAAAGATGAGAGTTCCAGGAAAAGCAGTAAGAGTAGTATCTACCGTAGGAGCAGCTATTGCTCCAGCTGGATTTATTGCTTGAGCTGGAAACCGAAGATCATCCCATCGTGGTGGTTCTTCTAGATGAGTGCCTACGGTAGAAATTCCAGTCGAGTTATTAAGAAAATCAACCAATTCCTGTAAATTGGTGATTCTAACCGGACTGGAAGGAAAGTCATCTGTTAGTCTAACGGGATCAGACATGATACCTACCTCTTAGAAAGATCTGCAATTAATTCTTTATAGTGATCAATAGCTTCATTATTCAAAGGATCATCTTTTTCTGTAATTTGAAGCATCATCTTAGCACACTCCAATGACCGCTCTCTCACATCTTCAGTTTTCTTATTCTCTGGCGGTTTTTCTACTTTCCCCATTTCTTCATTCTTCTTCAGCTTGGCTACAGCTGTTTTCATCTTAGCATCAGTTCTAAGATCTTTATTTTTCATGTTGGAAATACTTAATAAAGGCATAGAATTCTCCTTATCGATTCTCTCGAGTTTTTACACTTGATCTACATCAATACCTTGATACACTTTGAAAACATTAATACCATTGAAGTTGGCATTCAATCCAGCAGCCCCATCAAGATGGGTTGCTACGAACTTTACAATCTCAAGCCATAATTTTGGCTCATCGATTAAATTTAGGGTGAATCCGCTTGCAAAGTGCATTTCTCCTTCCGTAATTGCTTCCCACAACATTTGCGAAAGTTGCTCAATATTGGTAGTTTCCTTCGCTCCGTCAGCGAAGCTGACGAGACGGGAGAAAGCGTTCTGGCGGATGGCGTCGGCGATTACTCTGCGGATAGAGTTTTGATCATCATTGGGAGGGGGGATAACTTGTAACATACAAACATTATAGCACAGGGTCGGGTTCAGTGCAAATGTGGGATTGGTTCATGAGACTGAAATTTTGGGTCGACTATTTTAAAATAACCTCTACCCTTAACAGTCTTGTTTTTAGCCTCATTTGCGTATAGGTATAAAAATTGCTTGTTTTAAAGGGCTTGTAATTTGGTATATTTTAGGTGCAAGCCCCCAACAAGCCCTAAAGCGTGTATGGCAAGGTTTAGCCCAAACAAGGTAAGGTAAAAAAAATGCAAGCAAAAAATAGCAAGCCCAACAATAGTGGTAAGGGGCAGCAAGCCCAACAAGCACAAGCACAAGCCCCAACAAGTGCAAGCCCTTTAAAAGTTTATGCAAGCCCAACAAGCCCCATTAATTTAGTAAGTATAATGGGGCAAGTGCAAGCACAAGCACAAGCCCAACAAGCACAAGCCCAACAAGCACAAGCACAGGCCCCCCTTAAAGGCTTATTTTACCAACAAGCCCCCAACAATTTAAACATTGCGCAAAGTACGCAGTTTATAAGTTTAGTAACCTTGTGTAATATTGCCCAACAATACGGCTTTGGTAGGGGCTTTGCGGTAATTTTAACGGGGCATAACGGGGGCAAGCAAGCCCCATATAGTGCGCACTTTACAATTTTTTTAAGCAATGGCACAACAAAAAAATATTGCCATGTAAGCGCAAAAAATGCTTTACTTGCCCTTATTAATGGCAAGCCCTTGCCCCCTTGCCCCATTGCAACTTTGCAAGCCCTTGCCCCCAATTTTAAGCCCCTTGCCCTTAATTTATATGGGCAGTATACATGGGCTTTGGGCAAGCAATGGCACAAGGTTTGGCAAGCACAAGCACAACAAGCACAAGTGCAAGCACTTGCCAACAAGTAAAATATTATTAAAGCAAGCCCCCTTATAATGGGGGCTTGCCCCTAACAAAAAAATAAGGTAAAAAATAAAATGCAAAAATAAAATTAAGCAAGCAAGCCCTAAAAAATAAGCCCCTTAAGCGTTATGGGGCATACATAGGGGCAAGGTTTAGTTATAACTGTTTTTATGTATGCTTTGCATACAGTGCAATGCAAGCAAGGGCATTAATAGCAGCTTATTTATGGCAGCAAGTTGCTGCTAAACATAGGGGCAATTTAATGCTATGGCAATTAACCCCAAAGCAAGCAAAAAAAATATATGCGCAATGGGTTAAGCAACAAGCCCCCTTAATTGTTAACCCGCATATATAAACAAGCCCTAAAATAAAAAAAAATAAGCCCTTTGGGGCTTATTTTTTTATACTATGTATAAATTGCCCTTAAGCCCTAAACAAGCCCTAAACAAGCCCTTAAAATTGCCCTAAACAAGCCCTAAACAAGCCCTAAACAAGCACAAGTGCAAGCCCTAAACAAGCACAAGTGCAAAGCAAGCTAAAAAATAAATTTTACCGTAAAAAATAATTTTAGCGCAAAAATAAATTTTATGCCAGGCACTATAAATACTACTAAAAAGGTAATAATTACCTATAAGGTAATAATTACCTACTAAGTAACGTTCTACACTTAAGAATGAACTGGTGAATGAATGAGAGACTGTGAGATACCATACGCGATACCACACCTGAGATACCACAATTACGAATCATCATGAATCAAAAAGTTTTCCGTTCTAACGAACGTCGAAGAGAGACCATGAATCACCACGACTCTCTTGGTGAGATACCACACATTCCTTTCTGACGAACGCATATAGTCCACTCCTGCGAATAGGACACTCTTGGAACGATACCACACTTCACTCTTTGCGAGATACCACACGTGATTCGGTAGAGGAAAGACAAAATAAAACGGTCAAACTCTCCAGCGTCCGACCGTTTGAAAATTTTAGTATTTCATTGTTACGAGCTTACCTTTGTCCTCAACAAGCACATCACTCTTGAGTGTTTGCTTGCTGTATCCCAGGGCGAAAACTTTGGTAGGCACACCATCAATTTCAACTTCAGCACCGTGCAGAATAGGCACAGCTAAAATTGCTTGAACAGCTGGTGGGACTGCAATAAAACGTTCACCAGCTACACGATTGCTTGTATCACAAATTAGGTAATTACTCACGATATCCCTCCACGATTACTTGGTTAATTTCACTTTTGACTACGATACGGCTATACCCTTCAGCCATAAGACTAAGTATTGCCTGAAACTCAAGATCTTTAGTTACGGTTAGGGTTATGGTATGACCCACAACCTTTCCAACTGCGATAAGTTTAGTTTTCATGTTGCAACCAACCGTTTGAAGCCCAACCGCCATTCGGATAATTGTGGTACGTACGAATGAAGTTGGTATTGTTGACTACCGGTACGAGTGTAAAAATTGAGTACGCCTGTGGGTGATTGAGCAGCCATGCTAACACTTTGTTGACATGCTTTTTAGAAACCGTATACGTAACCATTTTAAGACGACCTTTGACGCGAGTGCTAAATGTTGCTTTGATAACCATTTGGAACCTCCTAAAAAATGAGTGGGTACTAGGCATGTTTGCCTGCACTTACAGCATACGTTCTAACGATTCAAAAAGCAAGTTTTCAACCAAACTGGAGAATGCGGTAAACCTTTTTACACGAATCACTGTGAATCTCTTTGAGCTTAAACACGAATCACCATGATTCTATAGGACATCTTTTCAAAGAACTTCTCTTTCCACGAAGATGAGAGCGAGAGCTCTAAAGAGGGATACCACAGGTGTGATACCACATGATACCACACCTGCCCTATGTTAGAAGAGGATTACTTACGAGGGATAAACCCTAAATGCCACGAGAAAAACCAGATATAAATACCCTTTTTGTTACCGATTGTTTCTTGACTGTCCTGAGTGAAGAAGAAATCAAAACCTAAAAGAGTAAAGTGCCAATCGCAACCAAAACCGTGTGGTGCGTATATGACGAATATATTGTTGCGGAAAAAGCCGCGAATGCGCAGTATGGCTATAGCCATTTCAGGTGAAAACCCTTTAGCAATTAGTTTGTTATACATTTGAAACCTCCGAGGATAATGATTTTGATTGCCATACTAGGTGCATTTCATGAAATGTACCCTGTGCTTGTGAGCAGCAATGCCAACCGCATGAACACTTACCGAATATTTGGTTGGTAGCCGTATCACCTTTGCTACGCTCAAGAAGCTGTGTACCACAAAATTTACAGACGAGGACCATATCTTCTTTGAGCCTAAACCCCACACTGCACGCCGATGCCCCCATAGCTTTTGCTCTTTGAATCGTACTTTCGTTATCATTCATTATAACCTCCAGAATTTGTACTAGGGCATAATTGCCCTGCGCTTATAGCATACGCTCTAACGATTCAAAAAGCAAGTTTTCCCTAAAACTGGAGAACGGCATAAAACCTCAACCCGAATCATAGTGAATCTGTACCCAACCTTGTCTACGAATCACCATGAATCTATTTGAAGAATACATCATATACTCATTACGAAAGAACGAGAATGAAGGTGTGATACCACGCCCACGTATGAGCACGATACCACACCTACTCAATCATCTAGTCAGGAAATTCCTCTTCCCACATACTTACCACATATCCTGACTTACCGCTGAGCCATGTTTCTAATGCAACTTCACACCCGGAACGCACACCTGTGTATATGTCAGCACGAGGAGAACAACCGTTGGAGTCAGGATAAGCATTATTTAAATCTTTTATGGTAACACTCCCACCCTCAACAATGTTGCCCTCAAGCTCTGAAGCCAAAACCACAACTTCGCAGGAATTATCAGAATCATCAAACCCGAACTCTTCCCATGGAATTACTACACCTACATTTACTACGACTTGTTGTACTTTCATTTTGAACCTCCTAATTTTTGAATGTGCTAGGCATAATTACCTGCAAATACAGTATACGTTCTAACGAATCAAAAAGCAAGGTTTCACATAAACCTGCGAATCACCATGAATCATGTATAAGCGAATCATTGTGATTCTACCCTAAACACGAATCACTATGATTCTCTCCAGGAATCTCCGAGAGCATCTTTGTGAAATACCACACTTCTCTTCGCGCGATACCACACTTCAAAAAGAAACCCCACCGTTTCCGGTAGGGCTCTTTCCGTGCTCTCCTCCTAACCAAATTTTGCGATTATCCGTCCAAGACGTTTGTGTCCCGCTTTCATGTAATTGCGCTTCCACCAGGAAGCCATTTCGCGGATGGTCTTTTCGTCCAATTTCTTGACAAGTTCTTCAAGTTCTTTCGCTGCTTTTTCTGCTGCGATATCAAATTCGTTTTGGTCCATTTTCGTGTCCTCCATATAATAGTTTTGAGGGCGGTAAGGTCAGTAATGGCTCAACACCTGCTGCCTTTCCGCCCTCCCGACAACTAACAGGCTATTTCTTGACTGCCTGCTTCAACGCATTTGCTGTAGCTTCCACTTTGGCTTCTGCTTTCGCAGGTGCTTTGGTTTCAGCAGGTTTGGCTTTGGCTTCAGCACGCTGTGCTTTGCTTTGTTTCAGCAAGGCGATGCCTTTGGTCAGAACTTCGGGGTTCATGTACTTGGCTTTGCCGACGTACACTACGCGAAAGATCTCGTCCAGAACAGGTTTGGTAGCTGCATCACCGCCAGCAGCGTTCACAATATCGCCACGTTTGAGCCCCGCTTTTTCAGCAGCGTCACAAACTTTGCTCATACGCACCCAACCTTCAGGTGCTTTTTCGGCTGCAATGGCTTCAGTGCGCAATTTGCCCTGATGGGCTGCACACGTCTTGCCAATTTCTGCACCAAATACGGGTTTCCCGCAGATAGCGCACTTGTTGATGGTCTTACCGTTTTCTGTCATAGCTTACCTCCTTTAGGTAGCAAAAAGATTGTGGTTGCCAATCGCCCTGTGCGGCTGGCTACATATACTATACCTTCATTTGAATCGCTTTACAAGCCCTTTTGCAAAATGGAGAAACAATTGATGAATCCAGAGTTGCATTTTATTTTAATTAAAGGTAGGGGCGAATTGCCAAAGCCTACAGCAGAGAATTTGAACAATTTAGAGCTGCGAATCATCTTGAATCCCAAAAGAGCGAATCACTATGAATCTATTGGAAAGAACCGCCTTGTATTCTTCGGCGAGAATGAGACACTCTTAGAGAGATACCACACCTGAACAAGAGGGTCATACCACACTCTCAATTTTTATTCAATTACCCTCAGGTACTTGTAAAGTGATTCTACAGAAGCTATAATAGTATATGCAGGGCAGCGCATCTATGCCCTAGAAAAAGCGAGGTTGAAATGGAACCCAAAAAAGTGATAAAGCGCGAAATTGGTTACGACTATAACGAGCCAGTAGAGCCAAAGCGTCGTATCTTTTTGACACCTGCTAAAATAAGGCAGATGGCAAGGGATAGTAAAGATGGTGGACGGGCAACCTGTGAGATCTGTGGTTGCGGTTTCGCCATGTACTATATCAAGTTGGTGAAAATAGGCATGTTCCGCACAGGACACGTTTGTTTAGATTGCCAACGCGAGCGCAAGTTTCAAGTTATGAAGTAGACGGTAGAACCAACAGCCACCTGCGAAGGGTGAAATGTTGATACTTTCGATATACCACACCGAAAGGAGGTGAAAATATGAGATACGTGCGATCCGTAAGCCGATTGGATAAAGAACTGGATTTTCTATCAGACAAATACGAGTACGATACCACACGTAGATTCTCCATCATGTTTGACATGCCAGAGACCTATCGTGCCAAAGTCATTTTGCTTGATAACGATAAACCACTTCTTACTATTTCAAGTTTCTCTTGGAACGAGACTGAGCCATTGAGAAAAGCGATGAAATTTGGAAGTAACCATCAGTGTGGAAAGATTAATTGGGAAACACTGAGGGATACCATACATGACATGATTGACACGAAACTGTGTCAGCAATTTGTGCGAAATGCACTACCAGAATACGACAAACGAATCATTTCAAGGAGAGTATGATGTGTAAACGAGTACCGACAGTAACATGTCCGGACTGTGGAGATTTGATACCATTGGTTGATGACGAAAATGTGTGTGCGAACTGTGGATTCACGGTTGACGAGAACGGTAGAGAGATGGTCATACCACACTCACGAGAGCGTCATACCACACCTGACATCGAAAATTGAGGGCAAAATTGATGGTATTTATGTCTAAAAAGACGACGAATATGGAGATAATGAACGGAGTTTTGGGTGAAAAATGAACGAAAACTCCAACATTATACAGAAGGTTGTACGAAAAGACTGATTTCTGCGTGTAGCTTAACTTTTTTTGAGCAAAAAGTAGACGGACTTTGAGCATGGCTATGCGCAATACCATGTACTATACCCTAATAAATCCGTATGTCTACTTTTTTCGAAAACTTTTTATTTTAAAAATGGCATAAAAAACACTATATATAAAAACTTTTCGATTTGGGTAGACTAATGGATTTATTAGGGTATAGTACATGGTAGCCCTTCACTCCAGATACCCTTTCATGTACTTTTTTCTTCATTTTTGACAAATTTTTATTCCAAAAATGAACGTCAGTAACCAAATAGTAACACTCTAAGATCATAATGGTGGGGTACAGTACATGGTTCTGCGTATAGCCAAAAAATATTAAACTACACGCAACGTTTACGAATCTATTAAAATAGGGTACAGTACATGTCAAAATTCTCTCTAGTTGCAAGTTTTATGCCAACACCATCGTCGCTGCCACCCTCAACACCCCCGCTTCGCGGGAGGAGTAGCACAAAACTTGATTCAACAAGAGTCTGTCAAGAGTAGAATTCTTACAAAATGAAGATTAAAATAACAAAAGTGAATATTGTAATGTGAACCAAAAGAAGCTATACTATAGGTGCAACAAAACCCTTAATTTTCGATATACGTTTCCATTTCAATTTCCAATTTCCAAAGGAGGAACAATGGCAAAAGAAAAAGTAATTCTAGAAAACTTGGAAAAGGCAAGGGAGTTTCTACAAAGTATTGGAGTAGATCCAGAACGTGCTTGGAACAATAGCACTCCGTATTACGGTGTGCGACAGTTACATGTAGCGGTCAAGAAAGACAACATTGGAGAAAGTATTCCGAAAGAAGAACTACAGTTTCACAAATTACGCTACAGCTGGTCTGGTGAAACACATTGGTTGAACGTTTACTTCTATGCACGAAAGTATGTACGAAAAGATACCAAACTAGAAGACTACCAATTAGCAAGCGACGGATATTGGTTACAACAAGACCTCGATTAAGAAGGAGATTAAATGAAAGCTACAATGTCTATAGATCCAACTCTTATAAAGATGTTGGGTCGTAAGCTGTACAGTTCTCACAGCATTCCGATTATTGTGCGAGAACTCTTGCAAAATAGTGTTGACGCATGCAAACGCAAAGGTGTCATACCACAGATCTCCATAAGTGTAGTTCGGGATGCAACGGAAGCTAAAATCACTTGCACTGACAATGGCTGTGGGATGTCTCAGCAAGAGCTGCTCAATGACTTCTTGTGCTTGGGTGGAAGCTCAAAGCGTGGAACAGATAGCACAGGCAAATTCGGTATTGCCAAAGCTGCGATTATGAGTGGTAACTACTGGGAAGTTCATACCTTGGATAACTTTATCAGTATTGATGATTTGGTTGAAGGCAATGAAATCCATATAGTAGAACCACTTGACGGTACCTCCATTACCGTGACCGTTGATGTCAGCGGTGAGTGGGATTATAAACGAGATATGCTTGCAATGATTTATCTTAGTGATGTAGATATTCATTTTCACTATGCGTATTATAGTACAGAGATAGACGACGAGCATGCAGGGTTTCTATCCCAGAATATTGCAAAAAAGATATTGGTAGACGGTGATGGATGGCAGGGTTACGGTTTTGATCTAGCTACTTCAGAGAATAACGTATTTCAAAATACAGATTTCTCGGGTAGAGTGTACGTTCGCTTGAATAATCTTGTACAGTATCGTCCTTATGCGAGCAACCTTCCTGAAAAGACCTTTCTCATCGACGTTGATAATGTAAATTGCGATCCAAGCAGTTCTGATTATCCATTTACCATGTCGCGGGAGGATCTTGTGGGTTCTCTTAGAAAAGACGTGCATAACTGGTTTCGCTCAATAGCAGAAAATCCAATGACAGTACAATATGCTATAGATCTTGACGATATGGACACATCTGTAATATCCGGTAGATTGTGTACTGGCAAGCGGAAACAGGTCCGGTCGTTGGGGAGTGGAAATACGATAAAAGAAAAAGTAAAGGATTGGGAGGATAGTATCCACTCAGCTATAAAAGCAGCTAAGAATACTTCTGAAAATCCTACCAAGTATGTGGATAATACCAAAGATAATGTTCTACTCAAATTGTATGATTACACAGAAGAGGATGAAGTTGCAATCGAAGGAGCGGCTAAAGTTCTAGCAGTTTGGGAAAAGTTGCTGGCTATTATCTTGCCACAGGACTTTGAATTCGCTCTGGGCTTGTTGGGTAGAGAGCATCAAGAAGCTTCTTATGAGCGCAATTATGGGCTTCATTTCTTTGCAATTAATCCCAAAATGGTATTGAGTGTAGAGACAGGTGTACAACGAATTATGAAAATGTGGATATCTGCATGTCATGAAGCAGCACATCTAAGTCGCAGTACACACGACGAGATATTTCTAGCGGTAATGGCTACCATAATGGAAGAGACCTCAGAGCAAGCTGTAGCTTCCATTTCGAAATTGGCAAAAGTATTTGTATGAGAGCTATAATAGACATGGGTTTTAGCGGTGAAGCTACGAGAGGTATACCACAGGATGGAGTTTTCTGCTGGCTCTTATGTGGAGAGTTTGGATGTACTCCGTTGTGGTATTATGGTAGAGTATGGCAATCACGTGAGTTGGATGGGTCGCCTTCAAAAGGTCAGCCGCCACAATTCTATAGTTATGAGGGTGATAATCACCCGCCATTTCATCTACCGGAGTATCTTGGTTTGTGGATTAGGGCAGAAAATTTAGAATAGGAGGTAATATGAACAACAAAAGATTTAAAGCTATAGATTTTATAGTCATCGGTATTTATGCTTTCTTTATTATTTATTTGCTCATGTATTTATTCAGAGGAGGATAACATGGAAAGAAAAACAGAATCGGTAATCAGCAAATTGCTGAAAATAGTGTTGGTAACGTACGGAGCAATAACAGCTCTTGGAATTGTAATTTGGATTATCTTAGCTGTAATTATAGCTATCATTTTTGCCCTGCTGTAGGAGGATAAAATGCTAAGAGCTAGAGGAAGATTGCTTCAATTTGCACATGATATGCGTACTAGAGAATGTGCAAAAGAAAAGTGCGTATGGAAAAAGAATCCTGAAACGTATGAAGATATCATAACTAAATGCAACGAGCAAATTATGTATTCAGCAACAAGATCAGCTACAGCATCATATAAATTTTGTCCATTTTGTGGAAAGGAGATAAAATATGAGTGGATACGTAGGTAGAACGCCATGCTTGCAGGTACTTCCGTTCAAGCAAATAGAATTTCTTATGGACAAGAAAAACAAATCCAAAGAAATGATATTCAAAAGTAGAGAAGAAGCAGTAGAGTATTTTCGTAGGGTGGAACACTTGGCAAATGATGATATTCAATTTCTTTTCTGGTTTGAAGAAGGAGAAGACCTTAAGCGTAATCTTTTGTCAGGAGACCTGCTCGTACCGTTACCGCCACCTGACTGGATTCCAGAGGATGATATTTTGCCGGAAGATGAGGATGATGAATGAAGACAGTTATTTTGTATGAAACATTTGATAGAATGCTTCATAGAACCAAGAAAGAAGCAACAAAACATTTAGATATATTATATGGTGACATTTTATGCAAGATATCACATAACCTAGTACAGCTATCTTATACAAAACACTGTGAATATATAGATAATAACTTAGATGTATTTGCGAAATTGATTAAAATTAAATCAGATTTTGAACTGATAAATGAGGAGGATGAATGAGTAGAGAAACATTTTGGACTGGATATTATGCTTATGTTGTCGTGCAAGGAACTTTGATCGCAGCAAGGTTGGTCAAATTGATCGAAGTGTCGTGGTGGTTGGTTTTTATTCCAACCATTCTTGTGCTTTTGGGTGGATTTGCTTTTCTAATTTATTTCGGATTGACCTGCAATCCAAGAATAGAGAAAGATGAGGAAGAGTAATGGCTAACGCAGTCAAATTTCATTTAGAATATTTTAGCAGTCGTCAAGAGCTTGATGCTAAGCTAAAAGAGCTTGGCTTCACGGTAAAAAGATGGAAATTATACAATAGTAGAGGAAATCCATTGAATTCACGTTTGTATATTTGCAAACGTGTGAAAGATACCACGGATGAGTATTATTTAAGTTATCCCGAACAGGAGTAATTATGCAGACATTTCTACCCTATCCTAGCTTCGCAAAATCCGCAGAGGTGTTGGACTACCGTAGGCTCGGTAAGCAGCGAGTAGAAGCATATCAATTATGGCGTTGCTTTCATACAGATAGTAGCTGGCGCAATCATCCAGCGTTCAAAATGTGGGAAAAGTGGGAAAATGCCTTGATACAATATGCTCTTATTATGTGTGCAGAGTGGATCAGTCGTGGTTACAATGATTCTATGATGGAAAGATTTCCGTCTATTCGTGAAGTTGTTGTTCCTGACTGGTTTGGTGGAAATATTCATACCACTCATCGTGCTGCATTATTGGCTAAAAATTATGAATATTATTCACAATTTGGTTGGACTGAGGAACCAAAAATAGAATATGATTGGGCAGGATATTCAAAATGAGTGATAATCTTAGAGAATTCTTTCGCGGTCTAAGTCATGCTAATTTGGTTGAATTATTGGTAGCAAAATATGGAGAAATTGTAAAGCTAAAAGATGAAATAAATGAACTTAGAAATAAGCTAAAATTTTATGAGCTATCAGATAAAAAGTGATTGTTGCATTTTGAATGTAAAGAAGCTATTATATAAGCAGGTAAATTGTACCAATTTTCGATATACACTTCTAAAGGAGGAGACTGAATGAGATTGCTAAAATGTGTTCAATATGGACAGCTAAAAGAGGGTGAGCCAGTATTGGCTCTCGGTATGCACATAACGAAATGGTCAGCAGATATGGGTGTACCGGACTATGGTTTCGTTCCAGCTGAGATAAATGTAGAGAAATTACCTCAAGAGCTGAAAGAAGCAAAGAAAGAAACAAAAGAATTATATGATGATATGAAGGGTGTTTTGCTGGCTTTTATTGAATTTAATCCAGATATGATTAAAGAGCTTATTCAAGAGCTTGATGAAATGCTAGATACTTTGGGGGAATAATGGATAATTCTTTATGGTTTGATGTTGATATAATATTGGCTGGCGGAGCAATTCTAGTAATATTGCTCATTTGCTTTCAAATAGTATTTGATATCTTAAATGAAAGGAAATTAAAATGATTGAACTTGTAGTAAGAAAAAGTGTAAAGGATGTAGATAAATTTCCGGAAACTTGCAGTAAATGTAATAAGATGTTACAGTCAATGGCTAACATTTGTTCAGTAAAGTATCCAGGAAAAATAACGGTAGACCCAGATTTAGAGCGAGATCCTGAGTGTCCTTTGCAAATAATTCCAGCTCTAACAATTACCGATAATCCAGAAGCAATAGAATCTGAATATGTGGTTATTTGCGATTTCAAAGATTCTGCTGGATTGGCAAGACTTTGTGACGAGCTTAGAGCACATGACTGGACATTCGAAATGTCAGATGATCACAGATATTGGACGAAGGGTGTTGCAGAATTTTCGTCTATCAAAAGATTGATAGCAGAATATGGAGATAATGGTATAAAGGTCTTCAAATATTTCTACCCTAAAAACAATTCTGGCTGCAGATCTTTCAACTCTTATCTAGGAATACTCTAGGGTCATCGCCGTCATCATTTAGTCCAGCCCCTGACGGGAGCGGGAGAAGGGAATTAATATGATATTGGAATTGGTAGCAGTTGGGGTATTCATTGTTTATATTTTAGGAATCGGGTATGCTCTCTTTCTTGGAAAGAAATCAAAAGCTCAAATAGCTTTTGCAGAGACTCTTATGGAAAGAGCAGAAACAATTCAAGAGGAAACAAAACAAAGAGAAATCAGAATTGCCAAGTTCTTGCAGTCTTCCAAACGATTGTTACGAAGAACGCAAAGACAATCAGATAAAATTGCTGAACTTACTTCTTGGATAAATCCTAAAATTTGTTTGCCGGAGTCAGGAAGCTACGACAATAGAAATATTGCGGAAATAAGAGTAAGACGTGGGGATATGTGCGATATAGAAGAAAGATATCTGGCATATTATGACTCTGAACTGGAGCTCTGGGATGATCTTTCTGGAGTATATCGTTTCCAACCTGGAATTGTCGTTGGTTGGCGTAAATTAATTCCGTAGGAGGAAATATGGAAGATGAATATGGATTTAGAGAAAGAGCTAATTTAAATGCCATCGCAGAAACTGTAAATGAGTGGGATAGACTAAAATTTCTTAATGAGTGTATAACCAAAGGTATCAGCCCTATTTTTACAGCAGAAGATATTTTGAAAATTCTCAACGAATTTAATGAAAATAAAGAGCATGATGTTTATGTAATAATTGAAAGCTGTTTCGGAAATGAATGGTTTGTACGTGTTGGTTTTCATAGCCATGGATTGGCTACCTTGGAAGCTACTGCTCAATGCAGAGATCTTTTAGAAGCTGTTTATAGAGTTTATTTTATTTGGAAGGAGTACAATGGATGAGCCAAAATATCCTGACGTAGTTGTGAAGTTGATAAATGAAGACGGTAATGCCTTCTTTATAATCGGTCGTGTCGTAGCTGCTCTTAGAGAAGCTGGGATTCAAAGAGAAGAATTGGATCAGTTCAGGCAAGAAGCTATGAGTGGAAATTACGATAATGTTCTACTGACCTGTATGAAATGGGTAACAATAAAATGAGGAGATGAATAATGATTGATGATGAAGCTTTAGACAAAGTGAAAACAGCAAATGCCAATGTGAATAGAGCGAAGAGTATGCTGAACAATTATTTTTCAATTCTGTTCCAAGAAGCTGGAATTCCCTATACACAGGAGAATACCAATGAGGTAAATTTAATCGTTGAGAGCATCATGCTGGCTTCAAGATTAATGGCTGAGGTAGTTCAGGATCGATAATTTGGTATCAATTTTTGTAGGCACAAAAATAGCCATTTTACGGTGTTATGAAACTTATAGGGTATATTTGCCCCAACATATAAGTTACGAATTCGTACGTGGCTATTTTTGCCCTTATAAATCTCATTAGGGGTATATATTGTTAGTGCTTAAGCACTGGTCGTAGAATGTATCATTTTTGGTTTACCTATTGTAAATGAATGCATTCTTTGGTATACTATTTATAGCTGGCACGCAATGCCGAAAAATTCGATATAGTAAAAGAAAGGGAGCACTAAAATGGAACAAGAAGTAAAACAGGAAGTAAAAAAGGAAAAAGTAGTCAAAGTTCCTAAGGAACCAAGACTGTCCAACAAGTGGACACCGGAATCATGGGCTAAACATTTAGCCGAACATTCAGTTGATGCAGTTCCTGAAGGTTACTTAGTAATGTCAGAAATTGTGAAAAAAGCTGTGGAGTTGGGCGTGAAGAAATCACGTATCTGCACCGCTATGGGTGGAGATAGAGCTGCCAACGATCCGTGGGCTCCAGTATTCCAGGTAGTTTATGTTGGTGGAAGAAAATATGGATCTCCGGAAATCCTTACCAAAGGTGTTGAGCTTTTGAATGATCCTGAATTCCACAAAGTTGAGCGCAAAGGGCGTCCAAAGAAAGAAAAAATCGAAGGGGAGCAGGGCGGCAAGAAAGTGAAATTAAAGAAAGCCGTCACCGAAGATAAAGTTTGGATAGCCAAAGGATCACGTGATCCCCGTACTGGAGAAGTTGTGCAGTAGTCACGTTTAGTACGTCACGCCACATTTTGAAACAGGTTACACCGATATGATTATTGCGGTGTAACCTGTTCCCGTCCTAAAGGAGGACAAATGAGTGATAAATCTAATATCTTCAAGAGATATAATATTCTCAAAGGCGATACCACAGTTTATCCTAGATTCGAAATCAATCGTCTAAGGAAAGCGTTGGGATTAGCTCAGCGCAGAAATAAAGAAACTAAATATTATACAACTCTTGAAAGTTGTACATGTCCTGACCATGTTCATAGAAACTTTTTTGTGTGCAAACACCGATTAGCTCTCATGTTATTGAACAACGGTTGGGCTATGTCTCGTTTCATGGGTGAAAATCCATGGGATAATCCTAAGGAGGATGAATGAGTAAAGTAACTCTGGAAGATCTAGACAAAGCTGAACTTCAAAAGTTCATCAAATTTGCAAAAAGAGTTTTGAAAGTATGTCCTGAAGAGGATATTCAAGCTGTTACATCTGATCTGGAAAAGGCAGAATCTTTGCTAAAGAAATTGGAGGATTCATGAGTGAAAGACTTCCTATCAAAGTGATTTACCACACGAGGTTAGATAATCAGAAATTGATCTATTTAGCGAATGATACCGTGAAAGTTATGCTTCCATTGACTGGTCAAACGAATGCTTTTTTGCTACACATAGCTACTCAATTAGCAGATTTATTTGGAACAAAGGTTACAATGACCAAAGATGTAGTTATTCAAATAACAGAAGATCCAATAGACGAATCTTACAGACAATCTCAGGAGGAAGAAAATGGATAATAAAGAAGTAAAAACTATTGAACCCAATGAGGTGAAGAAAGGTGCTACCGTACTCTTCAAAGACGGCAGGACAGCTGAAGTAATTGATAACCGTAAAGGTATTTGTCGCATGGTGAAAATTGCTGTATTGGGTCAGCCAAATACTTTTGATCGTGGTGATGAATACGTCTATAAATGGAAAGAAGTTCTGCAAAATGACGTTAGATACCAAGTTGTGCTTCCACCCAAATTGCAGGAACAGGCTGACAGGATTAGGATGTTTATGGGATGAAAAAAATCCTGTCACTCATAATTTTTGCAATTATGGTAACAGGATGCGCAACAGAAAATCGAAACCCTACACCAGTCCGTATAGAGCACACACCAGAGCCAACACCGGAAATAACAGTACAGCCAACTGAAGTGGAATTAGTAGCAGAAACCTGCTATGCTGAGCTCAGTAATGCAATCGAAAAATATTTGCAATTTAGAAACTCGCCGGAGGAAATGTATGAAATAGCCAAAACATGTGAAGATAAACTAATCTATCATAGACTAGCAATAGGCGTAAAATTGGAAGAAGATAATGTTTTAGAAAAATATATAAAAGATTAGTCTGTGCATAAAGATCCCAAATAATAATTGGGATCTTTTTTTATTCTATGCAATATATCATAAATACATCCACGAGATACACCAATAAATTCCTCAAAATTAGCGTCAAGACTTTTCAAAAATCTCTCTGCATTTTGAGAACAGACATGAGCGGTAGGGGTACAATACACCGAGTCGGGAGATAGATCTGTACCCCATATCGCCACGTCGCAAGGTCTTTTAGAATGAACATCCAGCAAGGCTTGAATTACCACATGAAGCAGTAATTTTTCAGCACCTGTGCTACATGTTTCCTGAACTTTCTTACCATACTTGGGAGAGAGTTCTTTTTTTAGATACCAGAGATCCAAATGCAAATTTCGGTAATCATACTTTGAGGATATAATCTCCTCTTCATGCATCCAATCTATTACATCTTGAAAGTGATTCCAAGACTGAACAACTGCTACTTCAGCTTTCGTAAAATGACGATTATTTCCATTGCTCTTCACGAAGATGGGCGAGTAGTCATAGAAGCAGCTCAATATTCTGAGCCTTGCTGCTCTTTTATCCCGCAATAGTTTGAATTTTTCTGAACTGTATGTTCCCATAATTTTCTTTAGCGTTTACTGGTTATATATGCCAAAACACGTTATCAGGCGTAAAATTACGCCTAAAATAAAGCATTTTAAAGCGTTTTAAAACAATATAGGTTATTTTATACCTTGCAAATTTTAGCAAAAATAATACTAGAATTTTAGTCACGCTTCCACTTTCTAATGTTAGGTTTATTGTGCGTTGTCTTTGAATTACACTCTTTGCATATGATGATTTCATAAGATACGATGATGCTGTTACCGTTTTCATCCTTTTCAATTCTAGAGCTTCGCATACGTTTTACCGGAAAGTCTGTTCTTTCTCCGCACTTCGTACAGATGTACATTTTCTTCTCCTTCTACTTCTTTGATTTCTATGTCTTCCATAGTTCCTTGCAGGAAGTTTTCCAGATCCTCAAAAGCTGGATCTGTACGATACACGGTAATAGGATTACCGATTTTGAAGTTTATTTCCATTTTACCGAATCCCACCGGACTGAACTCTATACTATTGACGTTGTCTAGATCCAGAGCAAGATTTTGAGAAAGTAACTGAATCATACCACACTCCTCATTTATAAATTTTTCCCCAATAATACGAGTTGCAGAAAGGACACAAACCATGTATCGGATTTGAGAATTCCTTTCTGCAATTGAAGCATAATTTTACCCACCTTGTCGTATGAGCCGGTCTTTGTATCATACCACACCTGAGTCTTTTAGACATACCACACCTCATTTCTTGTATCTTCCAAATGCAAATTGAACCTCTCTTCCTCTACTGAATATAGAAGTAACGTCATCAAGACAGCACCATAGAATTCTTTCTCTGGATATTTTAGCAATTCTAGCAGCAGATAAGAGACTTCCGTATACTCTCATATCATTTAATCTCACAATTAATTTTGCTTTTCCAGATGCTCTTCTTAGATAGGATTCTTCATCATCATATACATAGATCTGCTCTTTGGTTATTCCAGGAATAAACGTTACTTTTATTGTATGAGAATGTCTTCTGTTCTTAGCATGGTATTTAGTTCCTAACTCCATGTTAAGAATAGTTTTATAAACTTTTTCATGGGTTTTCAAATGTTTTACAAAAGCATGGGGTTTTGAATTAAGAGAAAATCCCTGTCTTTGAGCTTCTGCTTCGAGTAAATTTAGAAAATCAGAAACGAACATTTCTTCATTATTATATCTTTCGTCTTTTAGAACTTCGGTAGCGAGTCTATGAATTCTAGGAATCTTACCTCTATGCTCTTGAAGTGTCATACCATTTCCATGAAGTCTTTCTCTATGAGATTTTACATATTCAACTTCAACGATTGGTTTGGGTTTATGCGGATGAATACTTAGATTATCTATATTTTCAATTTTGTATTGTGCATACCAATCAAATTGAATATTATTGAAAGTAGATTTTATATATCTATTGCAGCAAGCAATAACTTCATTCTCTCTTACTCCATTGTCTAATGCAGCTGCTCCAGGACAACTATAAACTTTCTTGATATCATAACACACTACCCTATGATCTCCAGTAGTTCTTCCTATCCACTTCGTCATGACAGAATACACTCTTGTGGAATTTTGTCTGTGCGGAATCTCTGAAAAGCTGGATGTCTCAAAGCACCAGATTCGAAAAGAGCTTTACCAGATGCTTCAAATACCATACCAAGATATTTTGGTTTATTTTCCCATATTTCTTCTCGTTCAGAATCGGTAAATCCACCACCTACTGACAGAATTCTCATAAGATTTCCTTTGTAATATAAACCACCTTCAAGAGCTCCCAAAGTTCCTTCTAATCGCTTAGTACCTTCTTTGAATCCTACCACAATATAGTCCATAGTGAATTCTCTTTTCATGCGATACATGGTGTCTTCACCGAATTTTGCATAAGCATGTTTGAATACCACACCTTCTTCACCAGCACCTAAAACTTCTGTTTTCCAGATATCCTCAAATTGCTCTGGAAAATGGGAGGGGATTAAAACGAATGGAAAATTGGGATAATCGTGGGGATTAGATGTTAGTTGTACTGCAGATGATATTCTTGCTATATACATGTCATTCTTAAGATTATATCCATTTAGACTAAGTACATCATGAATTATAAATTTGTCTTTCAACGGATGAGTTTGACTACTGTTCGTACCATACATCCATTCTGCAAGAACAATGGCATCAGGAACATCTATATCGAATCTCTTACGAACTTCTCCACCGGAAGTGACTACGGTAGCAAAGCCGTCTTTAATTGTGATATGACTAAACCATCCGTCATATTTTACTTGGAACATTGTATCTATGTTATTGTTTGGAATTGGATCTCCATACTTGAGATCTTTCATTGCTTGCTTAGTTTGTTGAATTAACTCTTTGCTCATTTTATCCTCCTTTAGGACTAAAAATCTATTTGTGCTTGTGAAATTTTCTTGAAAAGTCTCATTGTCATTATTGCATCAAATTCTGCATTATGATATTTAAGATTATCTGGTTCTTCTATTTCATATTTCTTACAGGCAGATCCTAGAGACATCCATTTACCATCTGCACTAAGATTAGATACGAGGGTCATAACGTCAATTACCATAAATGGAGAAAAATAAATATTTTTCTCAAATCTTGTTATGGATTGAAATAACATTCTGATATCATACATAACATTATATCCGAGAACAAGTTTACTGGTGAAGAATTGTTTATTCAGGAAACTCCACCAGTATTTTATGTCTTTTTCGTAAGCTACCATTTCATTGGTTACTCCATGAATTAGAGATACTTCTTTAGATATCTTTTCCTGCGGTTTTATTAATTTACTGAAGACAACTGTTTCATCAAAATTAACGATTGCCAGCTGGCAAATTTCTGCTGAGCCGTCAAGACCTGTCGTTTCTGTGTCGAAACAAACAATATTATTTGGATCTAATCCGAAATCAATTACTTTAGACATCATACCAACTATCCTTTCTAACTATATATGTAATACCATGATTCCAGTATTCTCTCCACCCCTTAGAGCTTGCTGCTACTTTACACGCAGTATCTACCCCAATTCTTCCATCATTATTGTCAAATATAACCAACTTAGTAGTAATATCTTTTACAGATAACCAATCCAATGTAGGGGCTAGATTCCAATGATCTCCGTCTATGTAAGCTGTAGCAAAAGTTTCGTATTTTAATTGCTCTGGAAAGGGATAGGATAATGCTTGAATAAATGTTATTCTATCACTTACTCCAAATTTTTCAGCATTACGCATAGCCGTTTCCAAAGAAACAGGAACGGTAGAAAAGGGATCAGCAAGTCCTCCAATCTTCTGACCCTGATCATTTACGGTATCTAGATAATATCCAGAGAACGGATCGATAGCATACACATGACATTTAAATCCTAGAGCTTTCTTTAGCAGAGCTGCAAATATGGCAGAACCACCAAACAAACTTCCAATTTCCAAATGATTTCCATCTGTTGCTTCGAGGATAGCTCTTCCAAGATACAAATTATCGTTAGCTTCGTCGCACATTCTTCCTTCTATGCTAGATTTTATGTGCATAATTGTTTCTTGAATTAATCTATCCATCTTCGTCTTCTCCATATTCTTCTGTTTCCTCATTCAGGTTATACTTAGTCATTAGAGCCATCAGCTCAAATTGATCAGAAGCTGTACCACATTCTTTAGTAATGTCAAAACAAATTTTTCCCAATGTTTCAACTGCTCTAAAGGAATAGTCAGGATTATCATTGGTCGTTATAACTAACACAGAATTAAGAATAGATCCCAACAAATTTACGGCTATATTTTCATTTTCGTCCATATCTGATGCTGTGAACTTTACAACATATCTTCCGATAATCTTTTTACATTTGTACATATGCATGAATTCTTGAACAAATTTTTCTTTGTCTTCCAAATTGCTTTCCAGGGCAAAGCTCTTAGCTTGCTTTCGAACATTTCTGTCTGTTAGAATTTCCTCTATCTTTTCTTTTACTTTTTGATTTATTTTCATATGCTCCTTTTGATGCAAGTAAATTCGGTAGTGGGTTGCAGGACTGGTACTCACCCATGCACAGATCAACACTCTGTTCTACCGTAGCACCCTTACAGAGATTCGAACTCTGAACCTACAACTTAGAAGGCTGTTGCTCTATCCATTTGAGCTATAAGGGCAAGTCTTAGCAGTACATGTTTCAGGATGCTCATTAGCAAATTCTCTCATACTAATATCGTCAAAATGACTAGCAGATGATTTCCGTCTATCCAATTTTATTTCTTTGTTTTCGTCTAAAATAGATTCTATCTTTTCTGCTTTGACTAGAATTTCTGCAGCTAGGAAAGCTGAGATCCCTATACCATAACCATCATTAGTTTTTAATCTTTTGACAATTTCGTCTCTTTGAGATAGTATTTCTTCGTCTGAGCTCATAGCTTCCTTCTAATTCTTAATTTACGATTTTCATTTTCGGGGTTGGCATTTACATAAAGAGCAGCAACTTGATCTTCAGCACTCTTCTTTGTTTTATGCTTTCCATATACTTTTCCAGTATCTGGATTGTATACTTCCCACTCCTCTCCATTCTTTCTAATTTTGTATGGCATAATAATCTCCCAAAAATTCCGGTTACGGTTTCCGGAGCTATCTGTTGAGTTTAGAAGGGGTAGTAGATAAACTCTCAATAGCCGATTATCATTTAAATTTTCTACTTTATAGATGTAAGCCTATAACTAAGGAATTTGATTATCCCTAGAATAAAGTTACCGGAGGAGATCTGCATAGAGGTGTATTTATACTGAGAAAGATCCTCTTCTCTATCCTCTTTACCTTTATAATAGGATATGTACCAAAGTGATTTAGCAACCACTTGAGATACTCTTGATAATACTTTCTGTGCTCTTTCAGATTATAGGGAGAAGGAAGAGCTTCCTGTATCCATCTTTGCATTCCAGAGGAAGCTGAGGATATAACATATTCCATAGAAGAGGTTACTTCATCTGCCCATTGACTAAGTCTTCTGTATATATCTTCGTAATCTTCGTAATCTTCGTATCTTACCATCTATCTCCCTGTGTATATCGAAAATTTCTACATTTTACCCCATTACTACATTAATTATAGGTTCTTTTTATTCATATTACAAGTGCCAGATAAAAAATGAACTTTGAATATATTTTGCACGTTTACGCTTAGTTTATACCTTTTTATGAATTTATGGGGCTAAAATAAAGCATTTTAAAGCGGTTTAAACTAATATAGGTTATTTTATACCTTGCAATTTTAGCAAAAATAAACCTAGAACCTATTCTACATAATTGTTCGGAATCTTATACGTGTAACATCCTTTCCTTGCTGAGCAGAGTAGTAATCCTCAAATTCTGCCCCAAAGTCTTTTTGAAGTCTATCCTGTAATGTACTCAAATGTCTAGACAACCCTGTAACATTCTTCCACTTAAAGTCCATTCTCCTGCTTTGAGCCATTGTTTGCAACACAATATAGAGTTCTTGGAATGTTTTCCACTCTGCTGCTTCTTGCGGTTTTATAGATAACCACTCCTCTATAAGAACTATAGCTTGAGAACTCTCTTTTAGTTGTCTCAACTGAGCGTCTACCATAGATAGCAATCCAAGATTTAGTTTATCTCCGTCTACTACCGAGCAATATCTTATCCTTGCACAGAAAACGGTAAAGTCTACGAGCCTACTCTTTGTCGGAGCTTTTACATTTTTGTTTAGAAGCAATGATTGAATTATGTGATTTAGTTTCGTAAGTAAATCTGCCCAGATAGCTGGACCGAATTCCTTTATTTTTCTTTGCAGAATATGCTCTGCAATAGGTTCTGCTAATTGATCCATTTCTAACACAAGCAATCTAGAAAATAATGTTTCATCGCTGAATGGCATGTTGACGGCTGTACACGCTATAAAACATTTGGGAACAATAGTAAATTTAGAATTCGTTTTGTAAAGTTCTCGTAATTCAATATTATTTCCTGTTGCTAATTTGTTGAGCATATCAACCATCCAGTAAGCACCAGACTTCTCTAAGTTATCCAGTACCAGAAGTCTATGAGAAGCAATACTGGCTCTAAAAGCATCCTGTTTATCGGTAGGTACACCTAATACATCCGAGTCTGGATTTTCAAATATTCGTAAAATCCTACGAATGGCTGTGGTCTTACCGCTTCCAGGTTGCCCTAACATGGCAAGAATTGGTTTCGTTGGCATAAGCTCTTGGAAGAAAAATGCAAGTAGCCAAGCCTTCAATAACTCTCTTTGTTCCTCTGGTTTTGCAGGTGCATCAGCAGAAACGGTAAACGATAGGTCATTTACCAGATAATCCCAAGCATCTACAGGCGGTGCATCAAAATCAGGAATAGAATATACAGCATTCTGATTTGTAATGAACATGTGACCACATTCACCATTGTATCCTTTTTCTATCGTCTTTCCATCCAAAATATATACTTCAGGACCTCCAAGATTTACATATAGTCTAGGTGGACTTTCACTCCAATATGTTCTGTTTTGTATGGGAACAATAGGTGCATCTCTTACTATACGCAATCTTAGTTCTTGAAAAATTAGTTTACTAAAGGAATCTTGTGGATTAAGTCCAAACAATTTATTTAGCAAAGCCTTCCAAGGTTCAGAAGCTTCCTCAGTTACAGAATGATCTTCAGCGTTATACCAATATGCAACAGCCTGATCTGTCTGGAATATTTTGCATCCTTCGTCATTCATAATACTCCAAATAGTATTACTTGCTAGACGAACGCTATCTAATTTTGCTCTTCCTTTAGAGTATCTAATATCATCTATTTGTGCAACTGTATCTGGAGCTCTGATTGTAGCCACAAGTTCAGTTAGCTTCTGAAGAGTAGAAATCGGTAGTATTTCTCCTAATCCCTGTCTACCGCGAATACTCTTTCCTTCTTTATGCTTTATAAATGTGGTTTCTACAGTTTGAAGTCTATTGTATACTTCTTCATCTCCAACAGCATGACATATATCCTCGATCAATTTCTTAGTCTGATCAATTCCCCAAGATTCGTGTGCCAGAAATCCACTAAGATAGAGGGATAGATCATGTCTTTTTCCGCTTTCCCAATATTGAGATAGTAAATTTACAAGCTGTACATCTACTGAAGGTCCCTCTGAAGCAATGTCAAGAACATCATTTACATCTGCCCTTTGAGCTAAAACTATGGAAGGATCTTCTAATGCACCATGTTCCCAACCATTATTGGGGTCTACAAATACTGAACGATTATGTGTTCTAGGATGCAGTCCACACGGTATTTTGAGTAGATTTCCTTTAGATCTTATCTTAGTTAATTGGTCTTGTTTAGGAAAGCATTCTACATGAGAATCTCCGGTAACAGCAAAGCCTTCTTTTTCTCGTACCCAATCAACGATCTTCTTAGCCTTTACAGCTGGTAACGGGGATTCCAGGAATACTAAAACATGATATCCTTTTCCTCCTGAAAACTCTACACAATGTGGTATTGATCCTAAGTGCTTTACAATCTTCTTTACCGTTTTTCTGGCATTTTCATTGTCTTTATCGTCAATGTCCCACCCTAGCCATTTTACAGTATCTGAACCCTGAGCTAATTGATAAGATCCTAAACAACTTATTCCTTCAACGTGTTCTTTTAAATGCTCAAGAGTAAGTGGAACTTCTACAGGAGCATAATAAATATCTCCATTCTTTTCATTTGCTCTTGCGTGGTAGGGATTTCCTCCAAATATTTCCAGCAAAAGCGGTTCTATTGATGCTTCAGGAGTCATTTCCACGCTCCTCTTCCAACGCATCCATAAAGGATGTATTCAATCTCAAAGAATATTCGTAATAAGATATAAGCTCTTCTACCCCACAAGTTGGACATAATTCTCCCTCATAGAAGTCGATCATGTACAGAGTAAGGCAAAATGGACAAACTGTAATGAATGCTGTCATAATTTACTCCTCTGAGAGTTCTTCTTCTAGTTCTTCTTCAAATGGATTTTCCTTTTCTTCAGTAACAGCTATTTTAGCATCATGAGATATTTTATCTCTAGCATACAATTCTTCCATTGATATGCTTTCAATTGAATTATCTAATAATAATTCTTTGTCTATCTTTACCATTTCTCCATAAGATATTCCTACTTTAGCATCTGTAGCAAATGGAATGTTAAATATTTCTGGAACCTGCATAAGCTCTGAAATTACTCTTGCAGATCTCAAGATATCATTTTCTGGAACTTCCGTTATAATTTCATCATGCACTAAATTTATTATATGATGACTAGGTTGTTTTAGCGTCCATTCATAAACTTTTATCGCAGCTATAGAGAGAAAGTCAGCACAACCACCTTGAATTAGAGCATTACAACCTCTATACATATCCAGAGGATTGTCTTCTCTCCATATTCTTCCACTCCAATATCTTACGAATCCCATCATTTTACAGGATTCTATGATTTCATTCATCCAGGGTTTGATGCGAGGAAATTCTCCCCAATATTGATCAGTTACTTTCGCAGCTTGCATTCTTGTCATATTCAATTTATACTGCAAACTACCAAGAGTCATTCCATAAATTAATCCGAATGTAATTGTTTTAGACCACTCACGATGTACCATATTCATATCATAGCCACAATCACCCCAAACTTTCAAAGCTATTTCTAAGTGAACATCCTTACCTGCAAGCAACGCATTCAACATAAACGGATCTTGAGAAAGTATACCAAACATTCTCATTTCCATTTGCTTATAGTCTACAGCTACAAAGACATGTCCTGGACGAGGTTTGATTGCCCTGCGCATATTGAACTCGTCTGTTCTTTCAACACTACCAGTATAAACAGATTGAGTAAATCTACCACGTGTAGCAGAAGCTACATTCTGCAAATTAGGTTTAGATGAACTCAATCTACCTGTACGAGTACCAGTCATGTTGAATGTTGTATGAAGTATTCTGTTTTCGTCTTTTAGCTCTAGATATTTCAGCAAACTTTTTCGCAGTTTGGCACATTCTCTCATAGAGCTTATAAGTTCTCCAAGAGGATGATGAACCTTCTCGGTAAGAAGAAATGTGCTCGTGCAAGTAGATTTGTATTTACCGGAATCTGCAAATCTACTACGGTCTATACCGTCAGCATCTGCAAATGGATTCTTTGGCTTTGGAATCCCAAGTCCATCATAAATTGCTTTGGATAATTGTTGAGGACTTCTCCAGTTGAAGGTGTTACCACACGCATCATAGAGTTCCTCTTCCATTTTCTCAAGACTTCTTCCTAGTTTTGCAGAAGCAGAGTAAACAAAATCTTCGTCTAATACCACGCCATATTCTTCTATGTCGTTTACAACTCGCAGATATTTCATTTCTTTCCAAAATACTTTCAGAAGACCCTCAGCTTCCAGTCTTGGATATAAAACCTCCGCAAGTTGATAGGTTACTAAGCAGTCATTCGCACAATATGCACTAACCAAATCCAGGCTCCAATCCCAAATTTTGGTTCTTGCTGGAGCTGCTGCTACGTGATGTCTTTTGCTATCTGTTCCAAGAAAAGTATTCTCAGATTCTTTCAAAGACTTTTTATTTCTGGAATCTAGAAGATGAACCATAACAGTCGTATCTAAAATTTTCCAACCTCCCTTTGTTGGGTTTAATCCCATAAAGTGGAGATCGAATTTTGCATTGTGCATTATGATTGTTGTATCTTTAGAAAGTTCTTTTAGAGCAGATTTTACTCTATTTCTTTCCACATCGTCAAGTGTGGGAACATATCCCATGACATTCAAATTTTTACAGTATGTTCCTACTCCAATTAGCTTATCATTTGACCACGACAGACCAGTGGTTTCAGTGTCTAGAGATATCGTGCTACCGCTACCTCTCATTAATTCATCAAGAGTTATTATATATTGAGACACTTTCGTCCTCCAAAAGTATTAGATTTTAAAAATAGAATTTAATCCATCAGATTGTATTTCTTCATATCCAAAATAACTCATTAGATTAAAAATTTCTTCAGCATGGAAATCTTTTCCATACTGACCCTTATGAGTTTCTATGATCACTAGGGTTGGTTTTCTTTTCACAAATGAAAATCCATCCATTACCTTTAGCTCAGCACCCTCTACGTCTATATTCAATACATCAATATGTTTAGAAGTTTTCATCATATTGTCGAGAATAAAATCAAGAGTAAAACAATCTACTTCTAGTTTTGAGCCATCATATTCAAAACCCCATGGAGATCTTATGGTGGTTTCTGCATCAATTGTATGAGAACATCCGGTAGGATCAAGGAACATGTTACATCTACAATTAGCTTCACCAACTGCACATTGAAGAGTAGTAACTTTATGACCAGCTTGATTATGTTTATTCATACATTTTTCAGCGTACATGGGATAAGGTTCAATACATAATCCTTCCCATCCAGCTTCTGACAAAGCCCACGTATTTGACCACTCAAATCCATCGTATGCACCCACATCTACAAAGAAACCATTCGTCTTTTCTTTAAAGATAAATTCATATATTTCAGCTAAGTTTTTGATTTGGCATGAAGAGGGCATAGGATACATCATACACTCTCCATCAAAGGTAATCTATGCTGAATAGTAGTTTCTGGATTATCATGTCTAAAGGGTTCTCCGTGAACAATACCATCTACAACTATAAATTCTATTTGATAGAACTTTAATTCTTTGCCACAAGTAGAGCATACTAATAGAGAATGATCCAATTGAAGATCAGTACTTCCACATGATTTACATCTTCCAATTAACATGTTAGCTCTCCTCTTCCTTCCCATTTTTCCAGACACATGGTCTGTCAAAACTTGCATTGTATCCGCAGGGTTCTCCCCGTTCTACCGGAGCGGATAACCATTCGTCTACATCATCGCCATATTCAGCTCTCAAAGATACTTTGAATTGTTTTACTACATGATACCATTCTTCTTGGGCTTGACAACATAGTCTTTGAGTATATATTCGTTGAAGACTGCTAAGCGGTAAGTGAACAAATATAGAGGTCATAATATTTGTTGGCAATACACCGCGAGCATCTTCTGAGGGCATTCCTGAATCCAATAAATGCTCATACTCATAGATAGCTGTTCCACAAGTTTCCATGTATGCTCTAAAAGCTTCTGGATTGTTCTTTACTTTGTTAGTAACAAGAACTTCATAGGTATTTTTATGACCCAAGAATCTCATACTTTCCTGTACATATGAAGCATGTCTTGTTCTAACTAATTGATGAGTAAATGCTCTTGAAACCCTTTTGAGTAAGAATACAAATGTTATCATTTCCATTGGTGTTTGAAGTTTAGTAGATTTTACATCATCTAATAATTCTTGAGGATTTTCAGGAATTTCATTTGAATAAATTCCTTTGTATCCTCTGGCTATTTTCGCAATAGTCATTGAAGGATATAATGTACCGTCTACAAATTCAACTGTAGCTGACTTCGAGGTTAAGAAATTTATGTCAAATTTTCCAAAATAGTTCATTGTCTGAATGATGTTATTTTCTGCCATTATCCTATCCTTCTAGCTATTGTTATACCCTCATTACCTTCAACTCCGTCAACAAATACACTGATAATATTTCTAGCTAAATCTGTTGGAAGCCTGTCTGACCAAAATGGAAGTTCCTTTTTGTATATACCAAGATAGAAGCTATCAGATATGCTCATTCCAAGCTCTGTCAATTTTACTTCTACATCATCTGTACTCCAACAAAGTTTGTGGAAAGGATTTTCTCTATGCTTTGTGCTTAATGGAGTTGCATAACTCAGAACAAGAATACCACCTACCTTGAGCATAGAAATCATTTTCTTTAGATATACATTAGATTCTTCTGCGTCAAAGTGTTCTAAAACATCTCCACTTACAACGCAATCAAAAGGAGCTTCCGCTAGCGGGTCGGAAGTAAGAAAATCTTCTACGCGATAATCTACTTTTGGACGAAGTTGTTTTGCTATGATTTGTTTATCTACATCCACATCAATTCCAATGTATTTTACTGATACGCCTTTAGCTTTGCGATATCTATGAAGTAATGTATAAAGTTCGCAATATCCACAGCCTACATCTAAGACTGAATATTCTCCCTCAATACGATCAAGATCAAGATATCGTACTACTTGATAGGCAAGAATCATTTGTCTTTCCATTGAGGAAATCAACATCCATGGTTCTTTACTGAAATCAAAAAGAGGACACATTTCTACGCTAACACCTGTAGAATAATTCATCTTTTCTCTTTCGCGATCATTAAAGGAGTGAGTTACTTCAGTACCGTTTTCTCCTTGACAAACTTTCATTACATTCTCCTTCCTCTATTGTCTTCATATCCTACGCCATATTGCCATCTATCAATAACATATTGAATAAGTTTATCCCATCTGTATCTTGTGGAAAATGTTCTGCTTGAGCCAATAGGTTGAATGGTTGCGGTAACAATGTTACCGAAATCACGATTAAGTATCTCTATTGCTTTTTGAAGACGCTGTTGTCGTACCACACCCTGTTCTTGACCACCTGAACTTTCACCCTTTTGGGTTCTGGCGATAAATGGATTATGTGTTTGAGTTAATGTAGTATGGAGTAATCCGATAGGATAACCCATGCTCCACATTTTAGCTCCGTGATATCTATCTTCCAAAAATTCCAGCTCCCATTCTCCGACCTCATTTAGAATTGATCTTCTAGCAGCCCACAATTGAGCAGCACAAGGATTTAGAACCCAATTTTGGTTCGTTATGTTTCCTTCATTCCATCTGAAGTAAGCTCTAGAACTGGAAGCAATAGCACCTAGCAAAGGATTTTCTACTACTTCTTGAACTAGAGCTTCAATTACATCTGGATTATATTTTAGATCGTCATCAGATTGAACAACGATGTCATATTCTTTTTCATTAGCGTAACGAAGGATCTCATTACGAGCTGCTACCAACCCATAATTGAGATCCTTCTCTACTACCGTTACGTTTGAGGAAATAGAATTTACCGTTGCTCCCTGAGATACCACATATACTTCATCACAAACTTTAGCCAATACATCAGCTATTTTTCCGCTTGTGTCTCTAAGCCTTGTAGGAATCCCAGCAAGCACTTTCATTTTATTTTCCTTTCCAGTTATCTTCGTTCATCATCATGAGACCAATATTGGCATAATTGTGGATATCTTTGAACACATCAGCAAGTGCCGTCATGTTTGCTTTTCCACCATCTGGAGCTTGCAAAACTAATTTCTTAAGCCTTGCAACTACGCCAATTAATTCAACTGAAGCACCAAGAACTCCGGTAGCAACAATAGTGTCGCCATATTCATCGTTCTTTTGTTCAAACAATTTCTCGCAAGAGCTACAAACTCTTCCAAAAGTTTCAACACGTTTGTCTTTTGGTTTTGCATTTACGCTAATTTCTGATTTTACTTGTGGATTTTCCATTTCATTTTCCCTTTCGTTTTCTATATATTTTATATTTGATAAAGCTACTTCTATGTCTTTATTCTTTAAAGTAGTCGTCAATGGAGATATCCGTAAATCTATCGACTCTCCTGACGTTTCTGTGGATAATCCCAGAATTATAGGGATGCGTTCTAACAAAGACTTTAATCCCACTATTAGCTCCTCTCATGATTAATCCTGGATCATCCTCTAGCATAATAACTCTTTGATTCTTATTTAGAGAATGAGCCAATAATATTCTTGGATCTGATCCAATGAGCAATTTATCTACAGGAATATCATTTTCCTTCAACCATAGCCATGTATCTAACCAAATTCGTTTATATTTATCCGCAGGTCTAGCGGTTATTGCTATTATGAAGACATTATACTCTTCCTTTAGATTTTTCAAAACATTTGCAACTTCGTCATAAGCCTTTATATTTCTGTATTCACCTGATGCTTCAAATTCCTCCTTTAACTCATAATAATCTGGATAACGCATTGATAAATCCTCATCAATACGTAACGTTTTTACCGGATCTTTATATTCAGGTTTTATACCTTTTCTATTGATCCAGTCTTCAAAAGTTTGTCTCCAATCACCCAATGTTCCGTCAATATCTGTAATTATAATAGGAACATCTCTAGGTATTTCTTTAAATTCCTGCTCATACCGAAGCTCTAGACTCATAGACTTCAATGACACAAACTCTTCAATTTCTTCAGCAGAAAATCCCCAAACTTCAAATAGAGATAAAATATATTTGAATAGATCTGCAAGCTCATAGCCGATATTTTTATTGTTTGCATAATTAGTATGAGATTTGCGATGTCTTTTCCAAGATATTTCTCTTAAAACTTCATCAACTTCGCTAACCAATCCTAAAAGATAAATTTGTGTCCAATATTCTGGATCTTCATTTCCAGCTTCTCTTCGTATAATATCATTATACATTTTTTGATGAGCTAGTAATTTTTCAAGAGACATTAGAATCTCTTTTCAATAATGACAACACTCTTTCGTAAGTATCGTGAGATAATTCTTTACGATTGAATGTAGCATTTCTTCCAATTGGAATGATGTTTTCCTTTATTGGAAGGTATCCGTCAGAAAAATCTGTTGGCATAAGATCTTTGAACTTAACAATTCTAGCAGAGCTAAATTTGTGAAAGATTCTATTTTCTACTCCCGGATATTCATCTTTTCCAATTTCCAGATAAATATTTCCAAATAGAAAAGACTTTCTAACAAATATGCTTCCATATGATCCATCATAAACAACTACATTATCCGGTTTGAATTTACCGACCAAAGAATCTTTTCCAGCTCTTTCAGCGTCTATATAGATTAGTCTTTTTTCTACTATTTTATCTCTATACTTCTTTCTAGCTCGCTCTGTTGGAAAAGAATGAAATACATAATTGAATTGATTTGACATATTGTAAAGATCATTATCGGTAATATTTGATTCTAAACTTGTTACTTCACATTTAGATGTATTGAATAGAATTGAGGGTAAAACAATTTCCGGATCAAAACCATACATTAATTGATCGTCTGGAGGAAAAGAAGATTTATACTCGATTGGAACTTCATCCCATTGTTTTTCTATGTAACATTCTTCTGATCCTTGAGGTTTCATAACAATTGAATGTTTCATAAATCTATGATCTAGATCTGGAAGTTTGTATAACCAAAAAGCTCCTCTAGGAATAGATAATCTATTTGCATACACCTTAGGAATTATTCCTACAGAATTACATGCTAAGACAGCATACATAGCTGAAGGACCAAATCCTACAATAGCCACAGAGGATTCATTATTCATCTTATCTCCAAATCTTTTAGCTCTGTAAAGAACCTAAAGAATACTTCATATCTCAACATATTATACGCATCTTGTATATGCTGAGACGATACAGTTTTATTCCACCTTCTAGCCTTAGCGAATGGTTTCCACAATCCAGGATAAATAAACTTTACTGACCTTTCGTACATTTTGCAATGATGAGTAACCATTCCCTGGATCATTTTTAGGATAGGATCTACAAAATATGGAGTTTGTTCTATCAGAATTAAATCACTAACATACACTATTCTATCTGATAAATATGATAGATCATTTTCCTTAGCTTCCAAAGTCTCCAAAACCGTAGACTCAAATTTGTTTTCGTCTATATCTACCAAAACTATTCCAGTAGTTATACCTGTATCAAATGAAGATATTTTCATGAAGGTCCTTTGGGGTAGGATTTCTCCTACCCCTATTGATTAGAATAATGGTTTCTGTGGTGCAGGTTCGTCTACAGAATCGTCTGGTATTCCAGTTCCGATATTCTGTGGAGTTGAAGGCATTTGTGGAGTAACTTTGGAATCTGATGGAATGAGTTTGGTAAGATTAACGGTAGTCCGCCCTTCGTACTCTCCATACTTTACCATAGCCTTGAACGATTTTCCAACAAATTGTTCAATTTTCCAGGAACCCTTTTTGGGCGCATTTACAGCATCCAAAAGCTCGTCAATCTTGAAACGAGCAGCTGGACTTAACGACAGGAACATTCCAACGTTCTTACCGAGATCCTCACCCTGATCTTGACAAACACAGGTAAGAACTAATTGAGGATTTCCAGAACTCATTGAAGCTTTTTCCTCAACTTTTGTAATCTTGAATAAATGCAGTCCCTCAGTTGGGTTTCCAGAATTTCTTGAAAGATCTAGCTCAGTCATTTTATTTCTCCTTTATTTTGATTTGATTTGATTTCTATTCTGATTGCGCTCGCATCCAGAATGACAACAATTTATCATAGGTTGGATTTTCTACCATTTGTGGTAAAGCATCTGACCTATCTTTCGTAACATAGTTTACGGCATCAAAAGTCATTATTCTCATCTTAGGACCTTCAGAGGATTCTCTTTTATCAAGATATCCAATAACGTCCATCATACGAGATAAGTTTCTTGCCGTAGACTTTCCAGTAAATTGTGGTTGCACAGGATCTGTTTCATAAGCTCTTGGAGCTACCTGAGCAATCAACACAATGTTCAACGGTAATGCCTTTAGATCTCTAACTCGTGCATCAAAATCATCAAGCATTTTGCCATAGTCAGATACAGACGGTAAAGAATCGTAGGAACGTCGTATGGTTGGGAATGATGATAATACATTTCGCATGGTTAGATATTGAAGTTCGTTTAGAGAATCCAATACCACAGTTTCAAACGGATGTGTTTCATGGGACAGGAAATCAATAGATTCCATAAGATCTTCCCAAGAATTAATCTCAATTCTGTGTACCTCTCGTTTTACCGAAGCCATACCTTTGTCAATATCCAAAAATATTGGCTTCGGCCATGTAGATGAAAATACCGTTTTCCCTACACCACTTTCTCCATACACAAGAAATTTTACTTGCCTTGGATCAAACTTTCCTTCATGTGTTCCAAAATTAGCTGCAAGTCTTGTATATTGAGTATTATCAAATGGATTACTCACTGCTTTCTCCTTTCTCATCTTGAGAACTCTCATGCGGTACTATAGGAAGTTTACTGAGTACTTCATGAGGGCTTCCGCAATCATTTATTGCTAAACAAGCACCATAGAATCCACAATCCCAACTACAATCCTTGGTTGGATTTCTGTAGACTCTACCTCCAAGTCGATGAAACTCTTCCATTTCATCCAATTGGGTTTCTGTTTCATAGGCAATAGCACTAAGACCTTCCTGATTTCTGTAGACCCTTGCTCTTACCACAGGCTCTTTTGCAGCTATTCCACCTTCTGCAGCACGGATAACATTAAAGAATACTCCTCTAACATCTATTCCTAACGTATGAGCAGCTAACATATACAAGCTCATCTGAGGATCGAGATCTATATGTCCTGTACTTACACGCTTATTGAATTTATGTTCTAAGAGCCATAACCCACCATTGACTTCCACAACACCGTCAATATATCCTATTACGGTATGCTTTCCAATAGGAATTTCAAACTTTTGTTCAAGAGAGACAATACGAGTAAAGTTATCATTCTCTCTAGCCCAATCGAAGTATCTAGGCAATATTACGCACATAAGATCCCAATCAGCAGTAAAGTCTTGCTCCATAGTAGCTTCTAGATCATTATACATGTTAGCAGCTACTTTCATAGCAAGTTCATCTCGTTCATTTTGATCTTCCATATCCAAATGTTCATACCAATTTTGTAAAACGGCATGACCTATGGATCCTCTACTCTGACCTAATCCAGAATCCGTGCGATAATTGTCTATATAACTCCATTTATATCGTGCTCTGCATCGACGAAAAGTCGACATAGACGAATGAGAAAACTTTCGCATTATACCTCCACGTCTATAAAAATATAGGCGTCACTTCTATAGATTCCTATTTTCACCTTTTCCCCCTTAGGAATTTTTGAACGTATAAATAATCCAGCAATAAGGCAAGCAGACGTTCTTCCCATAGGAATAATTGCATCTAATTTTGGATCAAATTCTTCCAAGGAAGCTGACACCCTTTCTGGCAATTCTTCCACAAGTTCTGTACCTGTGGTTATGAACTTTACATTATCTGTATATTTCTTTGTAATAGACAAATCATGTGACGGTTCAACAACAAATAACGTTCTAAATTTATTGGCTTCTTCCATTTGAAGTCCTCCTTTCTTTTGAAGTAATAATTAGGATTTTCCTAAATATTCTCGTATCATTCCAGAGGTGATTGCTATACTGTTATCCTTACGATATTTCAATACATTATCTATGACATGATCTATAGTATATCCCTCAGACCCCTGTGGTCTAACCGCTAATAAATGAATTATATGCGGAGATTTCGTAGTACCAATTCTTTTCACACGGTACAAACTCTGATAATAGTCATCTCCATTATATGAACGTTCCATGTAGACTGCAGTCCGAGCAGCGGTAAGAGTAAGTCCAAACTTTCCAACAGCGGGATGAGCAATTATTATATCCAGCTTTCCTGCTTGAAAATTGTCTACTATAGTTTGTCTCTGATCAGCTTTCGTTTGACCTGTCAATACAGCTACTCTATACTTCTTCGATAATTTGTCATACATAAGTTCTGCCGTCTTTATAAATTGCGTCCAAACAATAGCAGGTAATTCCTCATATTCAAGTATTTCTTCTACCGCATTCCACTTAGCACCATCATCAACGCCGTCAAGTAAGATTGGATTACTGGCAAATTGTAATAATCTAATCATCTGGCTCAAAACATTAGGAGCTAGTATATAATCTCCTTCATGTAATTCAGCTAGAAATTCTGCTTCCATCTGAGCATATACTTTATATTGGGATTTTCCCATCTCAACTTCTATTGTATCAAAAATCCAATCTGGTATATCCAAAACTTCTTCTTGAGTACGGCAGAAGTATATATCTTTAGTATCTTTCTGGAGTCTTTCAATAGCGTCTGGTTGATTTCCAGATACCTTAGTACCCCATTGAGTTGTCTCAATATCACAATAAGTATTCACAAATCTCCAATAAGAAGAAAATCTTTTGGGATCAAGTATGCTAAATTGCATCCAAACATCGTCAAGAAATCTTGATGTTGGGCTTCCAGATAGTAACCACAAATAATCTATTTTTCTCCCAAGTCTTTTTATCAGCTCTGATCTTTTTGCTTTTCTATTCTTTACAAGAATGGATTCGTCTACTATTACAGCTTTGAATTCTTGCTTCAAAATATCGTCTAAATTTCTTACTACGGTATCATAATTGGTTATAACCCATTTATCGTAGTTTTCCCAATTATTTATTTTACCTTTCCATATAACTGCTTCCTCATTTATCCACTTTTTGATTTCTGCTTTCCAATTTCTTGTAAGTGTTAGAGGACATATAATAAGAATGCTAGAAACTGGTAACTCATTTCCGGCAAATATAGCGGAAGCACTTTTTCCAAGTCCAGGAGCAAGAGCAAGCATAGACTTCTTACTCTGGAGAAGAAACTTTACAGCTTCCTTTTGAAAAGGAAATAAAGCACTCTCAGTAACGGTAGAAGAAACAGTAATGGAGCTACCTTCAAGCTCTAGATAAGCGTCTACGCTTGGATCTATTGCTATATTCGAAAATAGCTGCAATACACCCTCGACTGACCTTCTAGATAATTTTGCTCTCCATCCAATTTGAGTACCTTGCCATGTAAATCCATATTGCTTTATTTGATTGGAAGGATAAATATTGGGTATGAAAAATACATACCCATCTTGAACTTTTAGCGTTCCATTATTTTTTTGCTGTTTTTGTGCGGGGGCGTATATACCCTTAAAGTAATTTAAACCGCTTATTGAGCCGCTTTTTTGTCCTAATTGTGTCTTATATTTTATAATAAGGCTCTTTGTAAGGTTATATTGCTTTTCTGACAAATAACCTGTTCTTTTTATCTGCTCTGCAAATGAAGATAGAATTGGAGCATCTAAAGCATTAAACCCAACTCCATTTCTATAAGCTGTTACGGCTAATTGTTTTTCATCTTGTGTTTGATATTCATATAATACCAATAAAGCTTCAACTACATCTTCGGGGTTTTCCCAATTATATTCCATTTTGAAATTCCTCTTTTAGGTTTGGCATACTAAAATTATACACTATTTAAGGTTCATTTACAATACAAAAAGGCATCAAAAAATTCATCTTTTTATTTACAAAATTTTAAGATTTGTTAAATTATACCTTCTTTTTTATCCAAAAACAATAGGGCTGTAAAAAATGATTACAGCCCTTTGTAGATTTGGATCACCTCCAGTAAGTGAACATTACCCTTTTGTTACTCCGTTTTCAAATAAAGTTTTCACTTCGTTCAATGTTTTTAATACATTTGTATTAACATGAACAGGATCTAAACAGTCAGGATCTCTACTAATTATACTTTCCTCGATTGCTCTAATAAGAAGAAGTCCTGCATCTCTCAACGTTTCCTTTTCTTTCTTTACCTTAGATAACTCCTTTTTAACTCCTTCTAACTCTTCCGAGTTTTTATTTATACCTTCCTGTACCGTCTTGAGTGAGATTCTTAATTTTGCTATTTCATCTTCTGAGCTACGATATTTCTCATCCATTTCCTCCAATAATTTATCGTAAAAAGCTCTTAATTGGTTGGCTAATTCAACTTTCTTTACTTCCTTTTCGATTTCTTTGGCTTCTAGGTGAGATTTTAGTTCCTGTTTTTCTTTCTCTATCTTTGCTCTTGATTCTTCTTTAGCCCGTCTTGCTGTACCAATAGCGGTAACGAGTGTACCGACTATACTTCCCAGTATCATCAGCATGGCTACTATTTTTTCTGCGACGCTAAGACCGTTTTCCATACTTACTCCTTCCTAGAAAACCGTCTACCCCGAATAAAATAACTAGGATAGTAGTATTGAGTCTTACGAAAATTGGATCAACTGGAATCTTCAGTGCATACATCGTGTAGATTGCAGCGACAACATATAGAGTAAACATGTGCATGAATTTTAGCCATTTCCAAAATTCTTTACATCGTATGAAATTTCGCAAATATATTGTTCCAGCAATGAAGGACAGGACGAAATTGAAGTAGACTAATAAATCATACACTGGTTCCTCCTACTCTGGTTTCTTATACAGTTCATCCTCTACTACGACTTCACGAGCCTGTCGAACAGCGATTGGTTTAGGTAATATTCTGTCGGCAGATTGGTTTGATATAGCAGCTAATATGAATGTATAGATAAAATACACTGTAGTATTTTTATCACAGACGAAATTTTCAATTGGTATCAACTCGAAGCATCCAAGAGCGAAAATCACTGTCGTGATCACAAACAGCAATCCCAACATTGTGAGTTGCTTCACTTCATCGGATTTTAGGGCAAACCACGTATTAAATTTGGGAATATACGTGAAAGCGGCTGATACGACAACGCCTGCAATCATAATCAACAGGTCTGAACTAAAAGTTACTGATGGAATCATTTTCTCCTCCTACAATCCTAATCCTAAATATTTATTTAATAAAAATATCACCACAATGAGGGCGATTATTGCCAATATGATGTTTCCCCAAGGTGCTGGAATTATGGGAAGTACAAATTTCCACAGCAAATAGAAAACTATGGCAAGGACGATACAGATTAATAACAATTCTACTAACATGGTTTCTCCTAATGTAACTCTGGGTGAATTTCCCAAAGTTTATTGACTTTTTCTTCGAGTGTATAAACAGGAATATTCGGCGGTATAACTATCTCGGAATATTTGTATTCCTGAATATATGTGAATAAGGCAGGAAGATCTCGTTGAGATTGATACCACACCCAGAAATCAACTCCATTCAGATTTAATTCCTTTGCCTTTGCAAAGAACCCTTTTATCTGATTAATTGTTGGCTTCCATGTTCCTACAATGTACGCACAGCCAGTAGCAACGAAGGGAAGTTTGATATCCATCGCTTTGAATTCGTCATATGACATTTTTAACTGAACACTTCCAGCGGTATCTCCTGTACTTTGTTCCCAATAGACCTGTGGAATATCGAAATCGCATTTTGCTCTGAATTCCTTCCACGGTAGGGTCATGTGGTAATGAGGAAATCGATAAGATGAAAGTCCAATAGGAATATTTGGCAGATGGTATCTCAACTTATTCATGATAGCCATTGCTTCTGAATAAGCGCCTTTGATCGGAGCTTCTGCATCCAGAATATACCCTATTAACTTTGGATACTTATTGAAGGCTTCAATGACTCGATCACAACCTTGTGACCATGTGGATTTATATACAGCTCCCCAACCCCAACATTCAATCCCAAGAGCTGTACAAGCATCAATGAATGGTGTTAAATCAGCACCACCCGGAACCTGTCTCTCATTCAGATATCCATCATGGATATGAAAGAATAAATGTTCTATTCCAGCATTTCTAGCAGCCTGAGCAAGTGCTTGCGGATCACCTTTCATCGTCTGAGTAATAACCCAGATGAACCAACCTTTCCCTTTCGGTAATCTATTTCGTGTCATAGTAGTCCTTTCTTTTGAACTAAGGGTAAATAAATTGGATAGGTCACAGTAACTCCGACATTATTACTATACCATTCCACACAACTACAAGAATTGTAATGATAGGAATAACCCATACCAGTTTCGGCAAGTTTGTTTTCTCCAACAAATAAGCCACTAACCCAATCACCAGAGCCTTCATTAGAATCAGTTGAACTGTAAGCCCTAATGGATTGATCTCAAACGCAATCATATTACTGAGTGCATAATACGTAAATGTAAGATCGAGGATTTGAGTGAGCAGAAAGATTCTGGTTATTGGTTTCATCTAATACCTTATTATCACAATTCCAGATCCACCATTACCACCATTTCCTCGTGATGCTGTACCGGCTCCACCGCCGCCTCCTCCTCCAGTATTTACAGTACCATTACCGCCAGCTTCTCCAGCTGTAAATTTTCCAGCACCCCCACCGCCTAATCCACCAGCTCCAGCAGGGCTATCATTAGCACCACCACCTCCCCCGCCGCAATAATACGTTGATACTCCGATAATGTCACTTAAATAACCCATTCCACCATCACCACCAACTGTGTCAGTTCCAGTCGTTCCAACAGCCATTCCACCCCCACCCCCACCGGCTCTATATCCTGTAGTTGTACCACCAGCTCCACCATTATTACCTTGAGATTGAAGGGAATTACCACCCGCATTAGCGACAGCAGTACCCCCACCGCCGCTTCCTCCATCAGTCCCTGCTCCGGTATTCTCACTACCACCTCCACCACCGCCTAATGCAGACATTCCATAAAATGTTGTTTCTGAGCCATTTGATCCTTTTGCGGATAGATTGGTAGAACCAGCTCCGCCAGCTCCAACAACTACATTGTAAACACCTCTCGAAATATAAATTTCTTCTTTGATAATATATCCACCTCCCCCGCCACCTCCAGCACGACCTGCTCCGCCACCGCCACCACCCCCGATCATTAAAACCTTAATATGACCACTTCGTATAACTTCAAAAGTTCCATTAGTAGTAAATATATGAATTCTATCGTCATCTACTTCAGTTATATTTCCACCATGAGCCATAGGGTATTTTTGCGATCTTGTTTTGAATGAAAACCCGTGAAAACCTCTATTTCCTGCCATTAAAAATCTCCACCTTCCGCGATAATATTAAATGCTTCTGCTTTCTCAGTTGCAGCCTGTAATTCATAGGTAGCAGGAAGGATTAGAGCTTCTTCTTCAAAAAGCTCTATTATGTCAATAAATGCTGCTACAGTTGCTGATTTAGTAATTGCAGTGACAAGAATTTCTTTCCAAAGTCTGATATTTGAGCCATCATCAATAAACAAACGAACTATTCCAGCAGTAGTAGTAACGATCGCTTTGATCGTAATTCTGTGTATTCTTGTTCCATTTGTTCCACCAGTAATTATAGTTCCTATCGTTCCTGTTCCATCAAGATTTGTGTTGGCAGTTGAAATTGCAACCATCCCTATAACTGGAGTTAGTGTAAAAATTGGACTTGTATTTGCAGCCATAATAATCTCCTAAACAAAATTTTGATTCATAATTACTTTCAAAGCTGGAGGAACTTCTCCTGTTCCACCACCAGAGGGTAAATTGCTAATTTTTACACTCTTTTTCGCATAACTTGCAGCACTATCCTCAATAATCAATAAATCATCGTCAGCAGGTGTGGTTTTTTCTGTAATTGCACTGATTTCATTGGCTTCATTGTCATGAATGGCAGCACCATCTGTTGCAGCACTACCAAAATCAATACTTACTACACCACTACCGTCATCTGTAAGAGTTCCATTTGTTACCTTGATTTTTATCACGTCAGCAACAGTAGGAGTACCATCTTGTTCCTCTACAGTTAGTGAAGTTCCACTCGCCGGAGTTTCCGGTAACCACGTTCCAGTTGCTAAATCATAAACTAAAATATCATCATCGGCTAAGCCAGTTAAATCAACGTCAGTCAAATCAGCAAGAGCAGAAGAAGGAGTTGCAGGGGTTTCTGGTAACCATGTCCCTGTTGCTAAATCATAAACTAAAATATCATCATCAGCTAAATCAGTTAAATCTACATCGGTAAGGTCGTCTAATGACCCACCACCTTCATCATCTCCAGCAATCAAACTGGTTGTTCCTACATCATATTTGATCACCTGACCATCTGTTATTCCCGTAAGATCAACCGTTATACCATCAATTTTTACAGCATCATGGTCAAGATCGGTAATATCCGCTTCTTCATGGGTATGAGCTGGAATTGATCCCCATGCAGGAATACCACCTGAAACGGTAAGTACATCACCTTCAGTGCCGATGGGCAATCGTGCGATGTCATTATCAGGTTCCAAATGAACTCCGAAGAGTTCTATGGTAAATATATCCCAAGAGTTGCCCCCTCCAGCTAAAGCATAGAATCGAAAATATTGATAAGTTTGTGGTGAAGCAAAATCAATAGTTTCATCTTGTGCCGTCACTGTTATAGTTACAATATCTGTCCAATCTATGCCATTATCACTACCCTGTACTTTATACGAAGTTGCTGCCCAAGCAGTTATATGTTGAAAAAGTCTAAATCTATGAATTATTCTTGACTGACCTAGATTAACATATATCCAGTCATCAGCTACGGGATTAGAAGCACCAGCCCAAAATGTTGCGTCATTCTCATCAATAGCATTCCCAGCAACATAAGATTCATAAGTAGAATTTGCTGTTGCCGATGCTCCATGTCCTACCGTAGCATAATTGGTATATACAGGAATATCTTGTTTTCGATAAATCATATCGCCAACCTCTTCAATTATCGATAAGACGGGATCATCTTCAATGGCAGGAAAATCGGTAATATCAGATACGGTATGGGTGTGAGTTGAGTCTGCAAAAGCGTTGGCATGTTCTCCATCCAATAAATCAGCATTTAAATTCGTATTTAAAGTTGTGCTCTCAATGGAAAATGGAGAAGTTCCTGTTTCAATCAAACTCTTGATTTGATTTGAAAATAATTCTACGCTTGGATTAGGAACCATTCTCATTATGCCAGTTCCTGAAATAGTTCCTGTAATTTGAATATTTGTTAAAATACCATTATTTTCGATGGAACCAGTAATTATACTATTTTTTCCCAATCCAATTATTTCTACTCCAACTGGAATGATCAAAAATGTTTCCTCTGCTGAAATTTCATACGAAAGATCCATATAATTGATGACCTGAGCTGGTTGAGTTGAATTTCTTGTTTTAAATGCAATAATATTATTTCCGAATCCTGACACAGATACACTTGGATTTGCAGTTCCAAGTGTATTTGCTGGACCATTTTCATAAACTAAAGATCCATTTATATACACAGCATCAATATAATCATCTCCTTTGACATTAACTTCTGTTATAGGACCTGTTATATTGATAACTCTACGAAATAACATTATTCCTTGATCTGGATTATCACCAGCTTGGTGAGAAACTCTCTCTGTTCCGGCAATAATTGTTTGATATCCATCTCCAGCAATAGAATCATCCCAACTGGAATCGTCAAATGATAATTCATTCCAGCCAGTAGGAAGAACTCCACCTGGTTCTATACTAATACATTTTTCAGCTCCAATCGTTGAAACAAAAAGAGTTCCATCACCTTCTATTGAGGATACAGTTCCAGGAGGAATAAGTATTATATCTCCACTGGCAGAAGCTTCTAAAGCTAGGAATAATCCACTATTGGATACAGCATAATATCGTATTTCTTGTAGACTTTTATCATATAAAATTATTGCGTACGGATTATCCGAAGTACCGCTTGCAGATAATGCTCCAAGAGTTTGTGAATATAAATTAAGCAATTCTGAAAAATACTCTGCATCTTTTTGGATTATTATACGAGCAACGAAAAAAGCATCTGTCTGTAAATCTGTTGGAACTTCGTATGGAATTGAACTTTTTTGAGCATCAGCAAATGTTACGTATTGCTCTTTATTGAGTAAAATATAAGGAGTACCATCATAACCAAGAATAACCCAATAAACACCATAATATCCGTATGATAACTCTGCTAATGTACCACTACTATCGTCATAATATTCACCTAAAATTTGTTGTTCTCCAGATATATACGACCAATCACCAGCACCATCAAAATACCATATAGTAAATGTAGATGAGTCCGAACTATCAAAAGGAGATATCATTATAGTTCCGGTCATTTCTTCCCAAAGTTTTCCAGTTACTATTCTTATATTTCTATCTCCTACCGCAGTTGTCTGAACACCTACTTGGAATTTCTCGGGTGGAGCACTACTTTCACCTCCGCTTGAGCCAGACCCAAAAGGACGAATCTCAAGAGTACGTACTCTTTTAGAAAGAGCAAGAATAGATTTAGAAAATTCTTTTGAGAAATTATTATCCATTATTCACTCACATAGTATTCTATTAGCCAACCCCAGAAACCAACGCCAAGAAGTCCAGCAGATGATTGAGTATCATCAAGATATGCACCTGCTCTGGCAGTATGCAACGTTATTATATCTCCAGCAGCAGCTTCTATTTCCAATTCATGTATATAATTGAATTCCAAAGGATCCAATTCTATAGCTGCGTAATCATCTGTATCATCTTCTTTTCCAACAGCTCCGATATTATCTGCTCGTATATTAGAATAAGCAACTATGGTTCTATCCCATGCTTCTTCTAAATGACAACTAAATAAAGAATAAGATTTTACGCCAACTCCTGCAGAAAATCCGCTAGGAACAACGTCATCTGGAAGAATATAAAATCCCTTAAACCACGTCCATCCAGAAGTTGATGTAGCATAACCCCATCCTGGAGAAGCAATTGGATACATAGCATTTTGACCTTCAAAATTACTAGCATTTATAGGAACTAATACCTTCACTAATTTTGCTTCTAATTTATCTCTTGGAATAGCTCCATCTACTATTGAATCTCCACTATCTATAATACTATCTCGTAGTACAGTATTGAAAGCACAAAAATCTCTCACATCTGTTATTACAAGAGCTTCTCCTCCGCCAGGAACCAAAATTCTGTACAATGCAATTTCCCATTCACTGGAATCATTCTGAGTAACTGCTGGATAAGCTGCTGCATCAAGAAGAAGTTCTGCAGTTACAGTTTGAGCGTCAAAATCTTTTCTTAAAATTAACACATAATAATTCGGAAGACCAACTCCTCTATCCACCAAATCTTTCTGCAGAGCAGATGAATTTATATACAATCGTCCATCTACCATAGCTGCTCCAGTATCCATTTGAATAGTGTCCGTATCCACAGCGGTAACAGCTAATTCATTATATACATTCTTAATTGGACCTTGAGTAGAAGGATCTCCTTGAATGAGAAATTTGAATAGATCGCAAAATTCCTCGTCATTATAGGGTCCAGCATCTCCTACTGTAGTTCCTCCCCAAAACCATGATTTTTCTGCCATAATACGCTCCTAAAATTCCTGTATTTCAAAAGATAGATCTTCTTTTTCTTGATAGGAAGCATCTACCTTTACTATTCTTCTATTATAAATTGAGCCATTGAAATAAATTGAGATCTTATCTCCAAGGAAAAAATGTTTGCCATATAATGTGGATAATTGAGATAGAGGTTTGAATGTAATATTATCTACATATTTTAATTCCTCAAGATATTCATCTCCGGCAACTTCCATTTCACTTTCAAATCCAGATTTGGATCTTGAAGATTCACATCTATTCCACAAAGAATCATATTGAGTTATTTTGGATCTAACTTTTATGTTTCTTGTAGCACCATCACCTTCTCCCAATACCGTTACCACATTCGTTTCCGATAATCTATCAACTACATGTTCTATTTCTTGAATATTTCCTCGATCAAGAGAAAATATAACCGGAATATTTCCAGAAGCATTTAAACCAGTTTCTCTATTCAATCCTATTACCGTTCTATCAGATCCATATCCATTTGGATATGTTTTGAATCTGAATAACTTAGCTTGTCTATCCCAAACAACTTCGAAGTCTATACTTGAATAATTGGCAATATCTTTTAGAACTTCCAATAAATTCGCATACGCCCGATCACCTTCCCACTCTATTCCAGCTCCGGTAGAAGGATCAACAACAAAATTAGGAAGAACACCATAGGAATCTCTTTCAAAACCTACATCAGTTATCGCAGAAACTCCACAATTTTCTTCTGCATATTCTTTCATTGCTGTTTCTGAAGCATCTAATTTATAAGATTTTATAGTAGCAGCTGGATAATTTATAATCGTTCTCTCGAGAAAATGATTTAATCCAACGCCCGAAATTTCAAAATTATACTCTCCTTGATTAGATACAGATAAATTGGTCTTTCGTACCAAACCAACACATTCTGTATATTTCTGAAGTCCAGCAACTAATAATCCTCTTCTTATCTCAATTATATTGTCTAGCTTAAACAATGGAATTCTAGAATCTTGACCATTTATAGAAAAATTGAATGATCCAACTCCATTTATTTCTCTAGAGTAAGCTAATCCAAATATAGAGTCAAATACTTTTTCTATACCGAATGTAGCGTTTCTAAGAACTACAGTATAGGAAATATCCAATGTTTGCATGTTATATTCCTATAAATCTTTCTTTATAGAATATTTCTACGCTAGAATTTATGTCTATTCCTGTAGAATTGATATAAATTTCATTTACTCCTCCGGTAGCTTCTGGATCTGGAGCCAGATGAAATGTATCAAGATTACTAGGTAAACTAACTATTCCCGATAAATCTCTTCCAGAATTATTTACCACAGTTTTATTTCCAAATGCAAGGTCAACAGTTACTATTTCTCCAGCAGCTATATTATAATTGATTTCAATAATCTCAGAAGTGGTCATATTGGTTATAACCATATTCGTAGCAGGTCCTGTGATAACTATTCTAGGATAAGCCATCCATGTTCCAGTATATGTAAGATTTTCAATTGCTGCTGACGTATATGACCCAAGAATAAACGAAAATGAGAATGAAAATATTAAAAACGAAGATTCCGATAATTCGTCTAAATTGTCAAACAATAAAGATTTCTCTACTGGATCATAAAAAGTAGGGTCATGGGCAATAAATCGTAAGGCTTCCGTGAATCCCCACTCATCCCATTTTGTGAGATCTCTGGCTTGAAATATTGGTCCTTGTTCAATTACTACATCAATATCTCTCATAGAACCATCAGGAAATTTCTTTCTTAATGCTCCATAAGATCCAGAACCTATGGGTTGATTATTTGGTTTCAAGAATCCTAACAACAAAGATCTTTTAGTCCAATAATCTTCTCTTGAGCAAGCATTCTGTCTCATTGTCAATTGGATTGTTCTAGGATTTAGTCTATATCCAATTATTGTTTCTCCATGCTGAGATGGACTTTTCTGAGTTAGATAAGTTATAGGGGGCATCCCAAGACCTTCCTCAGAAAGAAAAGCTCTAGTAGCGGTGTCGAAAGGATACTCGTCGCCATTAGGTGCTATATAGGAATTAAACTCTATCATTCTATCTCCTTGAGGAAGCTAATGCAGCAGACACATCATAGTAAATTGAAGCTGGAGAAGCATAATTTTCATATGTAGGATTCACAGTTATTGCTGTAGTATAATGATTGTATGTAGTCTTTGCAGGAACTACGGTAGAACCTGATAACGGATTTATCGTAGATGGATTCATTATAAACATTTTCTGCATTGTTTGCATGATTTTTATAGCTTCTAGAGAAGAGCCCACAATATCTTTCATTACATCGTCTATAAGAATAGCGTTTATTCTTACGCCCTGCTCTAATCCTTTCATCCAGTTCTTTCCTAATTCCATATATTTCTTTGACGGAGATTCAGTTTTAGATTCTGCTTCTGCAATACCTAAAGCATCTTTGACTACATCCTTTACCGTAGTGAATAAGTTGCTGGCTTTCGCTGCAATTCCATCTATTATTCCCTGAATAAGATTCTCTCCAAACGTAGAGAAATTCGTTATAACGGTATCAAACCATCCAGATATAGTTCCATCTTCTCCAAACAATCCATTCCACCAATTCTCTATGTCTGTTTCAGCTGTTTTTAGCCACGTCATTATAACGCCTTCTTCTCCAAATATGCTTTTGATCCATGTTTCAAAGTCAGTAAATGAAGTGCTGAACCACAAAGTAACAGATCCTCCCTCTCCAAATAATCCTTCCCACCATTCTCCAATTTTTAGAGCTTGATTAGCCATCCATGTATTTACAACACCTTCCTCACCGAAAATTCCCATAATCCAATCGGTAGCATTTCCGGTAGAGGTCATATACCACGTAGGAACTGTTCCACCTTCTCCAAAATTTGTAGACCACCAAGATTCAATATCTAATCCAGCTTGTTTCATCCAGGTATTTACTGAGCCTTCATCACCAAAAATTCCCATTATCCACTCAGTTGCTTGTCCAGAAGATGTGAGATACCATGTAGGAACAATTCCACCTTCTCCAAAATTAGTATTCCACCATGTTTCTAGATTTGTTCCAGCCAATTGAAGTTGAGTATTTAATTCACTATTTGTTCCATAGGTATCCTGAGCCCATGTAGCCATTTGTTGTTGAGACTGATTTTGTCCCGTAACAAGTGTACCATTTTCTCCAAATAACTTATCCCACCAAGTAGAAATTGCTTCTCCTGTGGCTTCCCAATCTATTGGTTCTATTATCTGTTTTTCCTCGATCATATCTCCAGTAAATATAGATTTGACGTCTTCATTCCACCAAGTAGATATAGCTTCTCCGGTAGCTTTCCAGTCTATTGGACCTAGAATTTGCTTTTCTTCGATCATGTCTCCAGTAAATATACCTTTGAATGATTCTTTTACTCCATCGAAAAATGTTCCAACCCCTTTTCCTTCTAAAAATTCTTTACCCTTCTTTGCAATTTCTCCAATTCCTATAGCAACTAATGGAACAAGAATTGATAGAGATTTAAATCCCTCAGTATATCTTTCAAGTGTTAGTGATTTCTTGAATTGATTGGAAACCTCTCCAGAAGCAGCATTCAGAAGCCTACTGGCTATAAATACTTTTATAAGGGTATCTGCATTATCAACAATGAAAGTTAGCAATTTCAGAATGATAGGAGCAGCTGTAGAAGCAAAATCTCCGATAGCTGGAATCCAGGTTTCAGCTAAATTTGCTAGAAATTCTTTGATCTTATCGAATGTGGTTTCATTTATAAATGTAGAGAAATCATTTAGAAATGAGGTTATATCTTCTCCATGCTCATCAATGGTATTTGCAAAAGATATGAATAAATCTCCTAATAATTCTAAGACGCTTTTTCCTGTAGCTTCTGTAGTAATAAACAAATTGGTGAATATTCCACCCAAAAGATCTCCGATAGCTTTTAGAATACTTTCTCCATCTCTATCCCAGAAATCTGTAAGAATCTTTAATCCTTCATCTATTTGGGTTGTAAAATTCGTCCACGCAGCTTGAAATGTTGGATCCTCAATTACATCTTTCCAAGTTTGTAAAGCATTTTCGAATAAATCTCCTAGGGGTAAGAAAGGTTCCTCTATTTCTTTCCAAAAATCCTCTGCTTGTTTTAAAATTTCATCCCACATAGCTTGAAGTTCTGCTTCTATGTCTAATGCTTCCGTAGCATCTAACAGAGCCTGATCTATCAAATCTTCTAGATCATCCGTTAGACCAGAGATATCACTTCCCCCTCCTCCACTTAATTTTATATTCACCTGTCTATTAATAAGCTCATTAAGCTCTATCTGAGCATTTATGATATCTTCAAGAGCTTTTAGTTCATTCTCTAAAGCCTGTACATTTGCTTCAGAAACTTCATTTATATACTTCTTTTCCTGCTTTAACTTAGCTTCTACTTCATCTTTTTCATCTTTCAGAGCATCTAATTTAGCGTCTCCTACTTTTTCTTCTGCATCTCTTTGTTCTTTAGCTATTCTAATTTGACGCTCAAGTAATATCTGTTCCTTTTCAAGCTCTAACCGTTCTCGTTCTGTAGCTGTAAGAATAACTTTCTTAAGAGTACGATCTATTTGAGCAATTCTAGAAATATCCTCACTTCTATCTTTTACACGATTTAATTGTGCGGTAAGACTAGCGATCAAGTCATCATACTTTTCTGTAGATTGATTTATTTCTTCTTGAGTTCTGGCTATTTCTTCATTTATATAAACCAGTCTTTCAGAAGATCTTGCGTAATTTATAATAGACTGAGAAAGCTCATCTCCAAATCTACCCGCAAGATCTACGATATCCTGGAAGGAATCAACTACTTCTCCAAATATATTTACAGGGACTAAATCTTCGAAATCCCATAAATCTTGGACAGCTTCTCGTATAGATACCACATCAGTCAATTCTAATGATTTGCGAATGAACTGATCAATATGCTCAGAAGCTATTCCAATAACATTTGTAAGATTAGCCATAGCAGAGCTAGAAATAGTTCCAAAATTTCTATACTCTTCTATGATATCTGCTAATGCTTTCTTTGAACCAAGAATTCTGAATATAACAGCTTCTGCTCCAATTTTTCCTTCCCAAGATTCTATTGCGCTCTCTAATATATTTCCAATATCGTCAAAGACAGAAAAATCTGCATTTCTCCAACCTTCCATATATGCAAGCATAGCATTAGCACCCCAGACCTCTAGATCTGGAAGCAATAACGGAGGACTGTTAGATTTCAATAGTCTAGATATGGCTTGACCAATAAAATTGATAACTTGTATTACTGCTGAAATTGCAGACGCCATACCCTGAGCAAATGATAAAACTATATTTTTGCCCCATGTTTGCATATTCACTTTTATCTGTTCAAAAGAAGTTCCAAAATAATTCAAAACTCTCTGGATAAAATCGGCAACTCCTGAAGCACCTTCTGCCATTTGCTTATTAAGTACAGTGAATCCAGCAGCAAATCGTAAAATTCCAACGTGCATATTATCAATAGTCGGTAATGCACCGCCAAGAGTGCTGAATAATTTAGAAAAAGCTGGCTGAACTTGCTTTGAAACTATATCTCCCATTTTTGTATACGAGAATAATAGAGCCTGTCCTAAACTATCCATCAAATCAGCTGTTCTATCTGTCATCAAAGATTCTAGCATTTCTTGAAGATCTTCTGCTACTTGATTAGCGATCGGTCCAAGAAGTCTAAATCCAAGCATAATCTGAATTAAGTCTTGAAGATTTGTTCTTACCGTTTGAAATGTTCTGGACAATCTCATCATAGCTCCAGGAACAGTTTCTTCTACCAAAAGTAAGAATTCTTCAATAAACTCAGAAGCAGCTATTTTTCCTTCTCTGAATAAATCCAAAACTTCTGCTCTGGATATTTGCATCTTTTCTGCAAATCTATCAGCAATTTGATTGATTGGAACAAAGTTATTCGCAAGGTCTCTTAACTCACGACCAGTTGGTCTTCCAGCAGCAGACATCTGACCCAAGTTATAAATAATTCTTTCCAACACTTCATTTCCAGCACCCATTGAAGCCGTGAAATCTCCTACGGTCATAACCATTCTTTGAGCCATGTCTGTGGAGAATCCATAGGCTTGACCCATAGCAAGAACTTTACCAACACTTTGAGCACTGAATGGAGTTTGAACAGCAACTTGAGTAACCCAGTTCAAAAGATCTTCTGCCAAACCAGAAGTTTTTGCAAATGCTTCTTGAACTGGTATTTGATTTTGAACGGCAAAATCTCTAGCAACAATCGTTTCTAATTGAATTTCTAACTTCTGAAAGGTATCTACAGCTTCTAAAGTTTGTCCTACCACATCACCAATAGCTCTATTGAATCCTCTGAACATGTCAGCAATAACAATACCACCAACAATAGAGACAACTCGGTGAAACATATCACCGAGTTTATTTACTTCTTCAGTAGATTCCTCGAATTTTCCAGAAATAGATTTAGCAAATTTATCCACAAAGTCTGTCATACTCTTTAGTTCAGATTTGAACGTAGTAGTATTCTTTGTATAATTCGATAAATCCATGACGGCTTTTACGCCAATTTCTGTGAAAGAAGCTGCGGTAAGAGCAGATAATCCTATCGGCATGAGCTATCCTTTATTCTGTTCAAATGATTGCATATGATTATCTGTTTCAACAAACGCAATCATCAAAGTTTTATCTATTTTAGATTTAGACCAGAATTCCTCTGGAGTTAGATTCCAATATTTTGCAACAAGAACATCTCTGTAGAGCTCAGAATATTCCCATGAGCTCTTTTCGATTTTAAGATTGCTTAGAGATGTTCCACCAGTTTCATTATGAGTCGGATTCCAACTTATCCTGAAAGGAGTTCTTCACTGACTTCAGATCCTCCTCAGTTATTCCTCCGATTTTCATTACGCTTTGAATAATAAACTCTATATCTTTATCATTTCCAATTACCTGAGTTTTCTTAAACATAAGCAATAATTCGTCTTCATCCTCTGGAACAGGAAGACCCATCAATTTTTGTTTCTTTATCCATTTTTCTCGTTCAGGAATTTCAACCTCTACGCCCTCGACAAGAACTACATTTATGAGAACCTCAGTAGCTTTCTGATCAGCTTCTCTGACCTTCTCTAAATATTTACTCCATTCCGTTTGTTCTTCTTGAGAAGATTGAAGAATGGATTCTTGATCATGGGTATGAATTTCCTCTCCTCCGCCCTCAAGTTTCACAACGTAGGTTGGAGGTTCTGGTTTATCGATAGCCGTAGAAGCCATCTGAATTAGATATGGTGGAAGAGGTCTAAGTTTTACACTTATTCCTCTGGAATTTACAAATGAAATCTCAGATACAGATTCATTTATGTTCACCACTTTCGTAACATTTTTATCTTTAAAATTCTTAGTCATTTTTGCTCCCCAAATCCAAGGCTGAGAATAGGTGGGGAGCTACCTATTTCTCAACCTTGGATTCGAATTAATTTTAGCAGAAACTAAATTGCTCCCCGATTAAGCTGGCGTAATCTTACCAATATATCCTGTTCCGCCAGAAGCCAAACCAGTGAAATAAGCTAATTTTGGAGATACAATTCTTACGTCAGTCAAACCACCATGTGTGAATGCTGGCAAAGCTAACCAATCATATCCACCATTTAGAGTCATCCAGATACTACCATTCGCAGCACCACCGACAGCGATTCCAAATAATTCATTGTAGAAATCAATTGCTCCTGCATTGTAGGTTGTTCTAACTGACCAAGTTGTTCCACCGTCCATGGTGTAATACAATCCGTCTGCTCCAGCAACCCACGCAAAGTATTCGGAAATACCATGAATGTCATTAGCATCAGATGAACCAGAAACTGTCGTTGCTGACCAGTTTTCTCCGTCAGTTGTTTTGGCAACCTGACCACCAGTATAGACTGCAAAACCAACTTCAGTATCTACCATAGAGATAGCCATAATGTCAGTCGCAGAAATAACTGCACTCTCACGAAGTGTCCAAGTTTCTCCAGCATCTGAAGAGAAGTAAATTCTTCCACCGTCAGTTCCAAGCCAGATATTATATCGATCCTCTCCGAATAAAGCCAGAGAAGAAGCAACATATTCTCCATTTACAGAACCAACATTGACGGTAGTCCATGTAGCACCATGATCGTCTGAATAAGCAATTTCTGCCGGATTTGCTCCATCAGTTGTTCCTCTGGCAACGATTATTCTTGTTACCGTTCTGGACATTTTGAATGCGATTGCACCTGCAATATCCTCTCCACCATCAAATGGATCAGCCGCAGTAGCAGCCCATGTTCCACCATTTAGAGCCATGAGAACATCTGCTGTATTCGCTGCACTACCAGAAAGAGCTTTAGTGACGGCTAACATGAAGTCATCTGGGTCTTGAGCTGCACCACAATCACCTTCGCAAACATTCTCTCCAGCAACGGCAATTCCCATGATATCTTCTGTTTCTGCAACAGAAATTCTAGCTGTTTCCATATTGAAAACACGCAAAACTTCTCTAACAGAGAGATCGAATGACTGAGTTGATTCTCCTTCATCTGCTGGATTTCTTGAAGCTAAACTTCCAAGACTTTGCGAAGTTACTTCAACACCAGAAAGAACAAATGAGCGATCAAAATTGGAAAATACATCCCTACGTCCACAAGAAACCTTGTGAACATACAAGGGAAAAGGACAACCCTTAGCAGCAAGATCTTCCAAGTAATCTGCTGTTTTTCTCAAATCAGTTTCGATTGAAGTTGTGATAGTTCCAGGTTCACCTTTGAAACTATTCTTAACGACAAACTTACCAACCTGAGCTGGATCTGGACACCATAGGACTGTTGAATCTCCTTTGGGTTCCGGAATGTCCCCGACACTGTGGCATCCTAAATATTTTGGTTCAGTGTTTGGTCCGTCAGGCTGAACCCATACAGAGGATTGACCAGCTAAAAAATTTGTTCCTGCCATATTATTACTCCTTATGTTGACTTTCTTTGGCAATTCTCAAAAGATCACCTAGATTAATTCTAAGTGCAGACAATAGTGCTGACTGAACAGTAGAAGGATTCTTTAGGGCGTCCTCTGCAGTCCATATTCCAGCTTTGTGCAACTCTATCTCTAAAGATTCAGGAGTTATCATATTAATATTCAATTTCAAACTCCAAGGAACTCCATACGGTAAACCTTGATCCAATAAATGTCTTGGAACGTATGAATCCTTCTCTTTAGTTACAATACTAGAGGACTGAACACTTACGCGATAAGGAACTCCATCCTCTACATATTCTATCAATGTAGCCATCTTTTTTCTAAAGATCGGTTTTATTTTTACTAATTCCTTCATATAACTCCTTTCATTTACTTCCATACAGTTGGAGCGTGTTTGTCTATTATTGCTTGAAATCTTGCTTGCATACTTCTTCTTCCAGTACTGAATTCTTCCGTTATTTGTTGACTAAAATTTCTGGGCTCTATACCAGTCCAGAAGAACGCATGATTGAGATTGAAGTAATTTCCATCTAAAACTTTTACACCACCCGCAGGATCCGATCTCAATGTTCCAGGCATGGTTCTTGCATCATATGTTCCAGCTGTTCCCGATATTCTAGGTTTCGTTGGATAAATCATATGTCCAGAAACGCCTTTATCAATATAATTCCAAACTGGATTATCTGTTCCTACAGTTACTTCAATCGTATTACGATCAGTTCTAGTATTAAGTTTGGGTTTGAATTTTGGTTTATCTTTCCTCCATCCTACTGTAGTTTTTCTGAATTCCTTAGCTATTTCTTCTCCATAAGCAGACATCTCAAAAAATACATGTTGTCTTAATCTAGAATCATCAAACTGTTTAGGGCGAATAGCTTCCATCTGTATCATAATTTTCTTTTTCCTACCAATGCTGATAATCTATTCAATTGAATACCACAAGCCCATTTCCAGGCAATCCATGCACCATCAGACATACCAAATGGACATTCAATTCTTTCTTTGGTTAGAATCTTTGGAATTTCTCTATCTCGTAACCAAAGTCTTTGAGTTACATCACAACCACAAGGCTCGGTAGGCATCATGGAATGAGCAAGCCGTATAACCATTGATTCTACCGTTCTAGTAATTTCAGTCATTCCTGCTTTGTAATTCAATTGAACATGATCATATGATTTGCATGTAGTAGGATATCCATAATTTATTCTAACTTTTCCTACGTATGGATTATCTAGAAATATACACACATTATCGTAAGTTTCCACACATCCTGGAGGACATGATTCTGTTCTATACATTAATTTTGCTTGAACTGAATCGTCAGTATAAATTCGTTTCACATCTACAGTAGTCTGAAAGTTACTATTTTCTGTATATAATAATCCTTCAGGAGGATTATCCAAAAGATCATAATCTACCATTCTACATCTAGGAATGGAAATTGTAAGTAATTGAGAAGTTTCGTCATACGTAATTCCAGAAGGATAAATTTCTAGTTCTGAATCTGGATAGAACACATGAACTTCAGATAAATCATCTATTACAGAAGGAGAAATAAAGGAAACGGTAAAAGTATCCAGTCCAACGCCAAAAGACTCAACATCTACTGGTATGTCTCCAGATAATTCTTCCTCTGCTCGTATTCCAGCTTCTATTATTCTGCCCCAATCTGTAATTAGAATGGTATTGATGTCATGTCGTTCATCTGCTATCCAAGTAGGTTCTAATGGATATTCAAGAACCCTTTCAATAGTTTCTTGAGCTTCCTGAAGATATGCAGATATGTCGTCTCTTTGGGATTTCGTCCAGATTTCTCTGCATGCAAAACTTGGATTTTCCTCATGAGAGACCCCAAAGAAAGCACACTCTCTGTATCCAATCAATTTTGCATATCTTGGGAGAGATACCACAGATCTTGAAATGACTTCGCTGGAAATTTGCATTTTTACCCTTTAGGTGTATTTTAGCCTTAAATTAGGGCTAAAAATACGTTCGATTACTAATTTATTTTAGGTTAAGGTTATTTAATACCTATACAAAAACCACTCTTTTAATCCAGGAACCTTTTAGACATGGTTGAAAGAAAAGCCTGAGCACCTGCTATTCCAAAGATCAAAAGAAAGATATTTCCAACAACTGTTTCTGTAAGAACCAAGATTACGGTAAACGCAGAAAACCAAACACCGACACAAAATGGGCAATGAACTAAATCAGCAGCAGATCTTTTCAGTTTATTTTCTCTATCATCTGAAGCTTTCTTTCCTAGAAATTCTCGCAATGACTTAAAAATATACATCGGTCCATCATCTAGAGCAATTAGCTCAGACAATCTATATGAAGTGAGAAATGCAAGAACAAACTTGAAGATCAAAGAAAATTCTGTCATACAAATTGTTCTTTTTGTTTGTCAATCACATCAACACTTATTCCTAGCAATTTGGAAAGAACATCTGAATCTGTATCTATATACTGTTCCCAGTATATAATTCCAGCATCTTCCAGTTTACTAACACTCTTCAAGCCTATTCCCTTGATAACTCCAGATTCAATTTTTGTCATGTCTTCAGAAGGCTCCAATGAAGAAACTTCCATTACCACAACTTCCTCCATAGGCTCTTCTAGTTTCATTTCCTCGATGGTATCCTCTACAGGTTCAACTATTTGAGACTGAACTTGAACAACTGGTTCAGGTTCAGGTTCTGGCTCAACAGCTATTGCCTTGAACATGTACTTTCCATGCTCTACGATGTCCAGTAAACCGACTCCCTTTGTAGCGTGGAGATCACGATCATCTACATATCTTCTGTTCTTTTTTACACTGAATTGATAAGCAATTCCAGTTGTCGGTCCATAATAAACTTCTGCTCCATAATTAGAGCCTTGATATTCAAGTAACGACATTCCGACAGATCCAACTAAAGTATTCACTGATGTCCTTTCTACACTTGTAGGAGATGTACTCTCCCTTCCTCTATTACCACAACAACCCATTGGAAACCTCCCCGAATAAATATCTCTAAATTCTAACTTCATTTGATCGTAATAAAATTTTTGTTGCTCCGAAGATGAATTTCGCAAAGATCTATTTTGTCTTTCTCTTCTATATAGATACCCTGCTCGTTCAACGTGGATACCGCAATATCCTTTTACTCCGAGAGCCACGTTGAAAGACCAATCGTCTCTACCGTACCTAAATCTTTCCGGATATCCACCACATTCTTCCCATGCTTTCTTTGGAAACATAATTCCTGCATGAATAGTGTTTTTATGGATTAATTTGTTGAAATCGTAAGGTGCTGTTCTAAAAACATGTGACATTCTTCTTCCATCTAAAAATAGTATTCCATTATCATAAATAAGAGAGTGCATATTTTTTATCTGGAAGCTCATCATTCCTTCTAGAGAAAAAGATTCTCTCATATCGTCAGCATCTATTCTTGTTATTATTTCTCCTTTAGCTTCGTAAATAGCTGTATTGCATGCCACAGGAGTTCCTGAATTTTTCTTAGTTCTTACATATTTTATTCCTGAAAACTTATTAGCCAACTCATTTACAACAGCTTCGGTATCATCGGTAGAACAGTCGTCTGCGATAATTACTTCGTACGGGAGTAAGGTTTGCTCAGTAAAGAACCCTAATGAGGTCTCTCCTCCGTATATGCTATGTATTAAATCTGACAAATATTTGCCATGATTATATGAAGGAACAATTAAAGACAGCGAAGGAATTTTACCGAGCAAACCTGTTCTCCACAACCAATGTATTCAGTCTTGAGACAACATTGGAAGTGGGAATGCGTAGATTCCCACTTCCGCTAGATAAATATTATGGACAAACAGCAGCACTGAAGCTGGTTTCAGGGAAGAAACTAGATTCCCAAGGATCAGGTGAAATAATTCCACCAGGAGTTGTGCAAAGCACATCTTGGAATCTTGCCTGCGCCCAAGGAGCCCAAAGAAGTAAACGAGGTTCCATTTGAATTTCTCTCTGAATACATGTTTGAGTATTATTCATCCAGGTAAGAATTCTACCACCATCAGTGTAGCGGAAAGGTCCGTCTGAGTAAGCTGCTGGAACAGCAATCATGTTTTTGTATTGACCAGAAATAGTCTTTACATTTCCAACTTTTCCTGTCAATAAATAAACATCTGAAGCACCAGTGTCCTCATCAATCATTGACCAACTGTAACTCACCAATGGAATCTCAAATCCGTCAATGTAGATCTTTCCATCACCAAACATACCACCATTCAAAGAATCTCTGAATTTTCTTGCTTCGTATGATTGGATAGCAACCTGAATATTGGTCGCTCCAGGACAAACACTCCAACAAGTAAATTGATCAAGAATGCAGCGAAGAATATGTGTCGGAGCCATGATAATCATATCGCCAGGAGTCAGTGGTTGTGCATCCAATGCTGGAGCCATCTTGATTCGATCTCGGATTCTGCGATAGACAGCCATGAGAACGTCAATGAAATCGTAAGATGAGCCAACAGCTGCACCATTCCAAGTAATACCGCTACCACCATCAAGGGTATTTCCGTTCCAATCAACAACAACGGAATCCATAGCACGACAGAATCTTCCTGCGCTACTGGTATAACCAGTTTTGATCAGTCTCTGCAATCCATCAAATTGACCAGTTGATGTTTTATTTCCATCAATCAGCATTCGTTTTAGATCCTGAAGCATTGCTTCAGTTGCTAAACGCATGTCAAATTCCTGGTCATCACGAATTGGAGAACCATCCAAACGGTAACGAGGTTGAATTTCACAATACTTCATACCTATGTTTGTCGCATTTCGGGCAGGACCGTGACGACGTAACAAAGCATAATCTTCCAGAGTAAAATCACAAGTTCCAAACTCGACTCCGTTAGAATCACCGCAGGGATCTGAGATGTATCCAGCAGTTCTTGTTCGGTTAGAATCTTCTGGACGGACATAGGTAATAAAGTTTTTCTTGATTATACAGACGTCAGATTTCTCCCATCCGATCCAATCAAGAAATTTGCTTTGACCTTCGAACGATAAGGACATTAAGTCCCGATCTCCGCAAAGATCAAACAAACCACAGCAACCATAGATAGTTGCTAAATCAGATAATGCACTAATAGTCATATTTATCTCCTCATCAAATACGAATTACTTTAGAACTTCTATAGTTCTGCTTGCTAAATCCTCAAAAGATTCCTCTTCGGTTTCTCCCTCGGTTTGAACTCTAGCTCTATGAATTGCAATCGTTTGTTTCTTTCTGGGAAGATCTTTTACCCATTCATCCCTTTTTTGCTCATCATCAGCTTCAAGTTTTACGACTCTTTCCACTAATACTTTATTCTCTTTGATCAATGAACTTCGAAGTCCTGCAACTTCTAAAGCCATATTTTCAAGAGAAACTTTTTGTTGAGCAACCAAATTTCTCAATTCATCGATAGAGTCTGCCATTTTTGGATGCTCGGCTAAACGATTAACGATCTCATTTACCAAATCATCGTCAATCTCCAATGACGCAGGTTCTGAACTTTCCTGAACTGGCTCTGTAGAGGGTGTTTCTTCTTCCTCTGGAACTTCAATTTCAGGAATCTCAGTCTGTTCGTCTTTTGGTTGCTCAGAATTACTTTCCTCAGATTCGCGACGAATAAGACCCTTATCGTTAATTTCTCGGTTTACCTCGTCAACCATACCAATTAATTCCTCTGCAACCTCATCATCTCCAGCTAATTTCTTAATGCCTTCAATTAATTCAGGTTTCATACGGTTCACCTTTCCTTTAGATTTTAATGCAGTGAATAGACAACACGCTTGTTCCTCGGGGAGAATAGAAATCTCCTCGAAATAACCATCTGTATACATAGGAACTTTAATATCCTCAGCTACCTGTTCCATATGTCCTTCCGTCGGCCAGAAAGAGATTGAAGAACCCCAATAATTCGGATCTTCCTCATAAGCTCTTATCATTGCCTTCGCAACAATACCATCATCAAACGTACCGGAAGCCAAAAGAAGATTTTCTTCTCTTGCAACCCAATCAGTCATTCCCATTTTGAGATTTTCACCTTGATGCCAAAAGGTCAAATATGGAAATCTATCATTTTTATATGCATCTTTTACAAGATTGTCAAACAATTTAGAGGAATCAATTGCACCATTTCTATTCAAAACATTTGAAGAAGCCACTAAAAACCATCTAACAGAATTATCCTTCTGCCGTTGGATTATCATACGACTTTCTTTGACAGGTTCAAATACCTCTTCTACACGAATGAGCTCCCCTATCGAAACTTTCGAGTTTTCAACCTCAATAAGAGCTTTATACAATAGTCCATCTTTTGAAAAGATAGCAAACATA
>Ga0208958_1000247_pt1 | contig 67198 bp, 65 predicted proteins | sample RifOxyB1_FD_184032 | JGI IMG/M metagenome (GOLD analysis project Ga0208958, IMG submission 184032) | Soil microbial communities from Rifle, Colorado - Rifle Oxygen_injection B1 (SPAdes) | ecosystem: Environmental > Terrestrial > Deep subsurface > Rock core/Sediment | place: Rifle, Colorado...
TTTTTTTTATATCTACTAAATTTTTCTCTATTTATTTCTTTATTAGCTTCAGATGTGATATGATCCCATGTCCAATCAGGATGTTTTTCTTTAATATCTACAGCTTTTCTTGCTCTAGTTATTTGAGATTCAGAAAAATCACCCCTTCTATTCACAGGGTCCCTTTCCGGAAGAATAAACCTTGTCTTTAACAAAGAAACTAATTCAGCCTCAGTTATATTTGCATGTATTTTAAAAGACTCTCTATCCACTTTATTCTTTTGCTTGCATGCCTAGAAGCCAGAGGACTGCTTCTTTTTTGTAGCGTCTGTCCCCTCTTGAGTTGATCCTAATTGCTGGAAGTTTTCCTCTTTTTCCCCATCTTTTAATAGTTAATGGTGAAACACGCAATAATTCTGAAACTTCTCTAACAGTTAATAAATCTGGTAGATTTTCTAACTTGACTTGCTTTTTAGTAGTTGGTTCCATTTTGATATATTCTCCTGCCTATCTCTAATCAATCTTGGTCACAATATAATAAAGTAGAACATCGATGTCAATGGGCATTTAGTGATTAATTTCAAGGATAACTAACAACTTAACTACAAATGGACTACTTTCAGGTGAATTTAGGCTACTCTTTCCTTTAAAGCTCTATAATATTTTTCAAGATAATCTTCTGCTTCTCCCCAATTTCCTTTATTCTTAGCTACATTCGCTAAAACTCTTAAGTGAGCCGCTTTTGCTGCTTGAAAAAGAGAAATTCTATATACTTCTGCTAAGTGTTCTTTTGTTAATTCTTCACTTTCTCCTTTTTGTTTTCTCATTTCAACCTCCAAAGAAGCTACAATTTCAGGTTCAAATGCAAGTTTAAGTTCCCCTTTAATTAGTTTATAAAATTTCTTTAACGAGATTTTTGCCTTGTCCCATTTTTCTTTTTCTTGATAAAGAAGAGCCTCTAAAGTAAATTTGGCTGCTTTTTTAGCTAATTCTTTTGACAATCCGTATTGTTTTCTCAAGTGTTCTATTGAATACTCCATAAAACTAACTCCTTCTGGAATTTTTCCAAGTCTCCACCACTTAAGTTCTAGGTTTGCAACTAAATGTGGATCAAAAGCAAAGTGTTCTACACTATCGTTTCCCCCAAACCTTCTTCTTCTTCTTGAAAAGTCTAGAATTGCTTCTCTTAACCTCTCTGGAGTAAAGTCGGGAAGATGTGTATCTGCAAAATAATATTCTGCATAAACAAGCTGCCAAGGAAGAAGCCCTGAAGTTCTTTGCTCTCCTGATGTTCTTATAAACAAATCAGGATTAGGGTAAGGCTGTCCATATGTATCAAGAAACTTTTCAAAACTTTTTTCATCCAAATTTTCTGATTTAATCTCTGAATTAATTGCTTTTTGACAGGCCCTCACTATCTCACTTCTTCCCCCATAATCTACAGCCAAATTATAAATATGATTTTTAGAATATTTTTTAGTCTCAGCCTCAATTCTTACCAAACTTTCTCTAATGTCCTCCGGTAACCTATCTTTTCTTCCTAAATGAACAAGTGCTACTTTTTCTTCATGAAATTCTTTTTCTTTTGTTTTTAAGGCTTTTCTAAAAAGATCCATTATTGCATCAATCTCTTTTTGTGGTCTTTCCCAATTTTCAGTTGACCAAGCCCAAACAGTAAAAGTGTGAACTCCCAAGTCTCTTACTGCTTTTGCTAGTTTTTCTACAGCTAAATAGCCATTATAGTGGCCTTCCCAAGGTTTAAGTCCCCTTGCCCTTGCCCACCTTCTGTTACCATCTAAAATCATGGCAATATGATTTGGAATAACAGTGCCTTTTGGAAGTGAAATCAATTCAGACATGTTTGTATTATAATACAACAATGATACAGGATACACTTAATGAAACCAAGAAGATTGTCTGGCCAGAAATAGAAAAACATTTAAAAGATCCTAAATACCCTGCTCAGTTTTTGATACCAGCTAAATTTAAAAAGGAAGTTAATCTTTACTGGAAAATCAACAAAGAATATCCCGAGAGAAAGGGTAAATACTTACGCCCCACTCTAGTACTATTAACAGCCTCTGCATTAGGTGTTAATAATAAACTTGCCATAAAAATTGCCTCAGCTATGCAGCTTTCTGAAGAATGGATATTAATTTCAGACGATATTGAAGACAAATCAGAAAAAAGGAGAGATAAACCTACACTACATAAAATGTATGGTGTGGAATTGGCAATTAATGCTAGTGACACTCTAGAAGCAATTATGTGGAAAATAGTAGCTGACTGCAAAAATACATTAATATTTGATGAATTTTATAAAATTATACTTCGCACCACCCTTGGCCAAGGAGTAGAACAGATTTGGACAAATAAAAAACAAAAATTAACAGACGAGAGATATTTTTTTGTAGCAGACAGTAAAAGTGCCTATTACTCAATGGCAGGACCTATGAGACTTGGGGCAATTGTTGCTGGTGCTACAAAACACCAATTAAATAAAATCACAGAGTTTGGGCTACACTTGGGTCGTTGTTTCCAATTAGTTGATGATATCTTGGATCTAGAACAAGATAAAAAAGAGGGAAAAAGCACACTTGCCAATACTAAAGGAATTGAATACACAAAAAAACAGGCCTTAAAAGAAAAGGATATTGCAAAAGAAATTTTTGAGAAAGACTTAAGGTTTTTATCTCATGAACCAGCTAGAACAAAACTAAGAGAACTTATTGAATTCATTCTGGAGAGAAAATATTAAATTTTCATCTTTTTTAACATTATCTTAAACCATGGAGTATATTTTGAAGGGTTTTTCCTTAAATCTTTCTTTAAATCACTAATTGCAATCCATTCATAACCTGCAATTTCATCAGGATTAGTATGAATCGGTCCATTAAACTTACCCACAAAACAAATATCATACTCATTCTCACCCCAAATTTTATTCTTCATCTCAGATTTATAAATAAATTGAAAAATCTTTTTTAAAGGTGTTTTAATTCCAATTTCTTCCATCAAACGTCTTTTGGCAGCAGCTTCGTAAGATTCATCAGGATAAGGATGTGAACAAACTGCATTACTCCAGAATTCAGGCCATGTTGGTTTTTTGACCGATCTTTTTGTAATTAGCATTTGGGTTTTTTTGTTATTAAAAATAACTATTGAGATTGCTCTGTGGAGTGGAACAGGAATTTTATGTGTTTTAAATTTTTCTTTTAAACCTAAAACTTTATCATTTTTATCTACTAAAACTATTTTGGTCATGCGAAAAATTATAACATAGTCATAGTTTTAAACATTAAATTAAAACTATTCTGGAAATTTTTGAAAAATGATATATAATCTCTTGCATGACAATTGGACCAGAAACAAAAGGGGCAAACTCTGAAGGCGAGGCTTCCAAACCCAAACCAAAAACAGAACAGGAAATAAAAGCTGAAAGAGATGCTGCTGTTCAAACTTTTTTTGAAAAAGTCAATAAAGACAGGGCTGAATTAGGTCTTGGGCCAATTACAGGTGTAGACTAATTTTTACTAATCTTCGTATATTTTCCTTTACCCAAGCCATTCATGATATAAACCTCTGCATTAAGTTTTTTAACCAAATTTAAGCTTTCTTTTACCTTTAATATCATTCCACCTGTTACATCAGTATTTTTACTTCCTGTTATATACTTTTGGACTTCTTTGAAGTTTTTTGGAGTTATCTTTTCAATAGTCCTACCTTGGCTATCATATACTCCATTTGTGTCTGAAAAATAGATAACTGTAATTTTTTTATAGTACTTTGCCAGTTTCTTTGCCAGAAGATCAAGTGTAGCTTCCCCTGAATTTATATGGAATCCCTTTACCCTATCCATTATTACATCACCATAGATAACCGGAGTTATTGCAATATCCAAAGCTTTCTGAATGTGCTCAGTTATTATTCTACCTTCATAAATAAAACTCATTGGAGCAAAAGAAGCTACCTTCATCTTTAATTCTAAGAGTTCTTTGACAACAATTCTGTTTATTTCTATAGCTGCGTCTGCAGTTAGACAAAAACCCCAAGTACTATTTTTATTAATGATTCCCTTTTGAGTTTGGTATTTTGCTGCAGGCACATGTGCAAATGATCCTGCTCCGTGCCCAATTATTAAATCAGTATTTTTGTTAATATATTTCCTTTTAATCTCTTTCCCTAAACGAGAGATAACCTTAGTCCTAGCTGTAAAAGGTTTTGATTTATCTGTTATAACGCTTCCACCTAGTTTAATTAAATATAAATTTTTCATATATTTCCAGAAAGGATTATACTACTATTATGACTTTTGAATCACTTTACAAAAGATCAATCTCTCCTCTTACCCGTTTTGTTTTTAAAAAAATAGGCTCTGATCCATACATTGCTGATCAAATTGTAACTGAAACTTTTACTTCAGCATGGAAAGGATATAAAACTTTTAAGCACAAATCATCCTTTTTTACTTGGTTATGCCGCATTGCATTAAATAAAATTGCAGATTATTACAGGGATCAAATTAACAACAGGTCCCATTTAATCGTGCCCACACTTAAAAAACTTTCTCAGATTGAATCCAAAGAACTTCCAATAGAAGAAAGGTTGGTTCTTCAAGAGCTTAGAAATAAAGTTAATGAAGTACTAAATCTACTTCCTGAAGAAAAAAGAAAACTTTTGTGGTTTAAATATTATAGAGAATTATCATATAAAGAAATATCAATTATCTTAAAAATTTCCCCCCGTGCAGTAGAAGGAAAACTATATAGGGCAAAATTAGCTTTTGAATCTTTGTTTAAGAAGTTTAACTAAAATAATTGTCCAAGGAAAAACAATAGTGGCCTTTATTATTCTTTTTATTCTTTTGGGTTCATTTACTACTCTCCAAAACCATTCAAGACCAAGCCTAGCCATCCACTCTGGAGGAAACTTGGAATTACCGGAGATATAATTAAATACACCACCTACAGTCATTGCACCGATAACGGCATTGAGTCTGAAAAAATACCTTAATATCCATTTTTCCTGCTTGGGAGCTCCAAGACCGACAAAAATTAGGTTTGGTTCAAACATTTTAATTGATGCCATTAACTCTTTGTGCTCTTTTTTGCCCTCTTCGGTAAAAGGCTGTCCGTTTAACCCATACTGTGGTGTTTTATGGGTTTTAAAAACAATATTTTTAAAATCTTTTGATAAAACATCAATTGACTTTTGAGCCTCCTCATTCTCGCCACCGACAAAATAGACTCTTAAGGCTTTTTCATCTGCTAATTTAATTAAATCAATAAACAATTCTCTGCCTTTTATAATGTTAATTCTTTCATTGTGTAAAAACTTATAAGCAAATTTAAGTCCAATACCGTCTGGTACGGCAAAATCAGCTTTTTGAAGAGCTTCTTTTAAGAGCCAATCATTCTTTGCAGTGAGCATAATTTCGGGGTTTGGAGTAACTATATAAAACTTTTCTCTTGATTCTAGCCTTGAGCTAACAAAAACTAGCACTTCTTTTGTTGTAGTGCTACTTAAACTAATTCCAAAGATATTGCCGTGTTTTGGACCCCTTTTCATACAAATTTTCTCTAATTTTTAATAAAAATCATCTTTAAATTCACTTTTTTTGTCTAAAATTTATCAATTTTTGGCCTTTTTTAACCGCAATCAACTAATATTTACCTAGGTAAAACTTATTAAATTGCCAACTTTACTATAAAATACTTCACCATTTGAGATATTTCATTTTTGTTCAAATATGCACAATTTATTAGTTCAATATTTAGCTTCATAATTTAGTACTTACCCTCAAACAATCCACAATTAATTTATTATTAATGACCTAAATTATAGGTTATTTATCCCTTGGTTGTAACTGATCTTTTCCAAAGTTCAATGTTTTCTAAAACTAGTCCGGTTCCCCGCACCACACAAAGAAGAGGTTCATCAGCAACATGAGCTGGTACTCCAGTTTCTTCTGTAATTAATTTATTAAAATTCCTTAAAATTGATGTTCCTCCACTCATAACTATTCCTTTATCAATAATGTCTGAAGCAAGTTCAGGAGGGGTATCTTCCAAAACTGCCTTAATTGCCCCAATCATTAAAAGAAGTGTCGGTTTTATGGCTTCAGTAATTTCACTAGAAGTAACAACAACAGTTCTTGGAAGACCAAAAACCAAATCACGGCCTGAAATTTCCAATTTTTCTTCTTTAGGAAGCTTTATGGCTGAACCAATCTTAATTTTTATATCTTCTGCCGTAGTATCACCAATTACCAAATTATGTTTTTTCTTCATAAATGAAATTATTGATTCATCTATTTTTGTGCCTGCAATACGCACAGATTTATGTACAACAACTCCACCCAATGAAATAACTGCGGCCTCAGTTGAACCACCACCACTATCAACTATCATGTGACCCGACGGAGCTGAAACAGGAATTCCTGCACCAATTGCTGCTGCTAGAGGCTCATCAATTAGATAAGCATGAGCCGCTCCTGCTGAAAGTGTAGCATCAAGTGCGGCTCTTCTTTCAACCTGAGTGCATCCCGCAGGAACACAAACCATAACATTAGGCTTCAAAAAGATAAATTTACCCGTAACTTTGCCTATAAAATACTTAAGCATTGCTTCAGTCACCTGATAATCTGCAATTACTCCATCCTTCATTGGTCTATTGGCAATCAAGCTATCAGGAGTTCTACCTAACATTTTTTTAGCTTCCTCACCAACAGCCACTACTTTGTTGTCCTCTACAGAGGTAGCAACAACAGTTGGTTCATTGGCAATGATTCCCTCACCCGCCACCCAGACAAGAGTATTTGCGGTTCCTAAATCAATTGCAATTTTTTTCTTTATAAATAAGTTTTGCATCAGCTTGCATTATACAATATTGTATAATACTTATAATATGACGAAATTAAGAGTAATTATCCTTTTTACCACATTCTTGGTTGTGGGAATAATCGGCTATTTTGTAGCCTTAATTGCTAGAGGGTATCGTTTTGATATAGATAAATTTAAATTTTTACCCAATGGAATACTAGTCACAAAGTCTGATCCTGATGGTGCCTCAATATATATTAATGGTGATTTAAAAGGAGCAACAAACACAAATATTAAACTTTCTCCAAACTCATATGATGTTGAAATAAAAAAGGAAGGATATATCACCTGGTCCAAAAGATTAACTGTTAAAAAAGAGGAAGTTACCCAGATTACAGCACAACTTTTTAAAACTGCACCATCTTTGTCTCCAATTACGTTCAACGGGGCAGAAAATCCAGTAGTTTCAGACGATTTTGGCAAGATTGCATACACTAACAATGAAGAACTTTGGATAATGTCTGTCTCAACATTACCTATTGGTTTTCCTAACAGTCCAAAAAAGATTGCTGATGGTATTATTGATAGTTCAACCTATCTTTTTTCTCCTAATGGTCAGGAACTACTTTTGGAAACAAATATAGGAGCATATCTACTAAACACCAATGAATTCACATCCCAGGCACAAAGAGTAAATATTTCAAATAAAAAGGTGGAAACTTTAAAAACATGGGGGCTTGAAAAACAAAAAATGGAAGACGTGGAACTAAAAAATCTTCCTCTAGAAATTATTGATCTTTTAAAAAGACAAACAAAAGTTTTTACATTTTCTCCTGACGAAACAATGATTATGTATCAGGCATTAGAAGATACCAAAATAAAAAGCGACTTAATTCCAAGACTTCCAGGAAGTTCAACGCAAAAAGAGGAAAGAGATATCAAACTAGGTAAAAAGTATATTTACGATATCAAAGAAGACAAAAATTATTATGTAGGCGAGGAAAATTCTAATCTTTATTGGTTACCCACATCACGACATTTAATTGAGAGTTTGGATGGAAAAATTGTCATTATGGATTATGACGGGACAAATAGACAAACAGTTTTTTCAGGAAACTACATAGCTCCACACGCATATCCTTACGTCAACGCCAGCAAATTATTAATTCTTACCAATTTAGGTTCCGATTCCTCTACTCCAAATTTATATTCATTAAGCATCAAGTAGTGTAAAATACATCTATTGTCCCCGTAGTTCAACGGATAGAACGGAGGTTTCCTAAACCTTAAATGGAAGTTCAATTCTCCCCGGGGACACATAGCTTTTTCGGGGTGTAGTGTATCGGTAACACGCTGCATTCGGGATGCAGAAACAGGCAGTCCAATTCTGCCCTCCCCGACCAAATATTCTATAGAATTTTGTACAAATAAAGTAGAACTCTTATTCTAAAATTTCTGCAAGCTGTTTCAGAAGGGCTATTACAACAGGAGCTGAAAGGAGGCTTACTGATTCAACGCCGCTATCATCTTTTATAGACCAAGGTTTTTCAACTGTTTTAATTATTCCATTCTTTCTTTCAAAAGAATATTCTGGAGTTATCTCATAATCATCAAACAATTCCTTACTTTCAGCCAGAGACACATGATTTCTTAATAAAATTTTTGGTATTCCATGAAGCGCAAACGCTTTTCTTAATATTTCTTCATCTTTATCAAGCCTTCCTCTAATCGGTCCTATACCTAGGTTATCTCCCTCCTTTGGTAACATTCTATGTCCCCCAGAACATCTCGGACTATCACATAAAAGATAATATTTACCGCTCTTCTCATCAAAATCTATTTTACTGGTTACTAATAACTTGATGTTTCTGGTATTTTTACATTCTGGACAAACAACTCGATATTTTATTCTCTCGTCAATTACAGATTCTGGAATGTCAATTAGTATAAACATATCAGGATCGTCTCTATAACCTATCAAGTCCCTAAAATACAAGGAGTATGAGACTTGATCCATCTCACGAGGCAGTCCATCAATAAATAATGTTTTACCTTTCAAATCCTCAATATGAAGTTTTAATAAAGCTAAAATAAATTCTGTTGGTAGTAATTTATCTGTTGACCTACCAATAAGGGTATCGCAAGCTTCTTCAAAAGAAAGATATCCTCTATACAGTTTTTTTAATTTCTTAAACTTTTCTGATTTCTTAAAATTATCCCAATCACCACTTACGTTTCTAACTACATCACCTATTGAGACAAGGCTTATTTTTTCATCCCCAAAAATTTCAGTAAAAATCTGCGAGTATGTTCCTTTACCTGAGTTTTTCTTACCTATTAAATAGGCAACAAAAGTTTTTTCCTCCAAGTATTTTTTTATTATCTTGATTTCATTTCCAGCTTTAGCCTCAAAATATTTTTTTCTACCTTCTGGTGAATTCAGATCAAATTTTTTATTTAACCCTTTAACTTTTGTGCCGATTACTGGAAATTCTAAACCCTTCATTTAATAAACCCTCCGTTTTTTGATTCAAATATTATAGTTATTTTTTCCGTCATGTTAGTTCTAATAATAACAAAATCTAATTATTTTTGGAGGGCAAAAAACTTCCAAATGTCTTCTCCTCCCCTTAACTTTTCTGTATTTCTAATACCTCGTTTGATTTGCGGCATTGGGGTTAATAGGTTTGAGTTTCGTCTCCAGTGATTTTTATTATGTTGAGCTATTGAAGTCATAACCATAATTTGTTCTTTTGTTAAACCAGCGCTCACATTTCTATCATCATCTATCTCAAAGACTACCTCAGAGATCTGACGATCTTTAGAAAAAGATACATTCACTGTTCTAGGATTAACAGCAAGTGCCCACGACCTATCCGGCATAGAGTCATCTATCTTTGAAGCATCGTAAACCTCACCATTTATTGGGTCATAACTAAGCTCTACTGTAATTGGTCTTTTTGCAAAAGATTCCAAACATTTCAAACTATTTTGAAATTTGTTATTTTTAGCTACTTCAATAGTATCTTCAATAACAGCATTTCTTAAAAAGAGTCCATTATGTCTCCCTGAAGGAATTAAGAGAACTCCGTGGTTGTAATTCCAATATTCATCAACCAATTTATTTAAACTTGGTCCTTCACCGTCTGATGTCAAAGGAATTCTTTTCCCGAGGCTCATTAAACCTTCTCTTCCTACTGAATTTAATACTTTAATTGTTCTATCACCTAATTGACTTGAAGCTAATTCCATTATTTAATTATCTTACCAAATTCTTCACTATTTTTATAAGGGCCAATTATAGCAAGGTTTAATCTATCTGGAACAAAAAGTCTTTTAGCTTCAAAAAACACTTCTTCTAATGTTACTTTATCAACTCTTTTAAACACTTCTTCTGGGGTTAAAACTTCATGACTAAAAAGTTCCTGATCTCCAAAAAAACTATTAACGTCAGATGTATCTTCTAAAGATAGTGCTAAATGACCTTTTAAGAATTCTTTAGCTTTTGTTAACTCTTCTTTTGTTACAGGAAACTTATTATTGGCAATTTTATAATATTCATCTAACATCACTTTTACAGCTTCTGTTGCTTTTTTTACATCTAAACCTGCATAAGTACCAAGGTAGCCTATGTCAGAATATCTATCCATTGAGGTTCTAACAGCATAGGCAAGACCTCTTCTTTCCCTAACTTCTATAAACATCCTTGAACTCATTCCACCACCTAAAACTGTTGAAAGAATAGTTTGTGCATATTTTCCTTTGTAGTTTTTACCGTCTGCCAAGAACCCTAAAATAACATGGGCTTGTTCCTTTTTCTTGTCATGTAGCTTAATTTGAGAAGCCTTTTGACTTTCCTTAAATTCTTTAACCTTAAACTGTTTATTACTTTCTGCAAGATCCCCAAAGTACTTTTCGGTAAGTCTTGACGTTTCTTTTTCCATTACCCCTCCGGCTACCGTTACCATCATGTTTTTTGAATTGTAAAAGTTTTTCCTATAATCTACAAAGTCTTCTCTTTTCATCTCCGAGACTGTTTTTTCTTCTCCTGCAATATCCATTCCAAGGTTATTTCCTGAATAAATAAGACTTTCAAATATGTCTCCAATTTTCATCATTGGAGTGTCTTCATACATTCTAATTTCTTCAATTATTGTTCCTTTTTCGCGTTCAATCTCTTTCTCGTCTAAAATTGGATTAATAATCATGTCTGATAGAACATCAAAAGCAACTTCTATATCATCTTTTCTACACTTAACATAATAGTTTGTGTATTCTTTACCTGTTCCCGCATTAAATTCTCCACCAATTCCGTCAATAACTTCAGAAATTTCTTTGGCTGTTGGTCTTTTGCTACTTCCTTTAAATCCCATGTGCTCCAGGAAGTGGCTTATACCATTGTTCTTACTGTTTTCATTCCTTGATCCCGTTTTAATCCAGACGGTGACCGTAGCTGAAGGGACAGAAGGCATAGGAATAGTTAAAACTTTAAGTCCGTTTTTTAAGGTAGACTTGCTATATTGCATCAAAGTATTCTAACATTATTGAGATGAGCAAGGTAGTACAAAGTTTTGAAGCAAAAGAACTTAAAAAAAGATCATGGTCAGTTAGACTTGCAGATGATTTGACATCAACTTTCGGTAGTATTGCTTTTTCAAGTCTTAATGTCGTGGTTTTTATAATTTGGATCCTTATTAACACCGGAAAAGTATCAGGTGTATCTGCCTTTGATCCGTTCCCTTTTCCATTAATGACCACAATTGTCTCACTTGAAGCCATAATACTAACATTAATTGTTTTAATGAGCCAGAATAGACAAAGTTTTATCAGTAGCCTCAGAGAAGAAATTGATATGCAGGTAAACATTGCTTCTGAAAAAGAAATTACAAAAATACTTCAGATCTTAACAAAGATTGCAGATAAACAAGGCATAAAACTTGATGACAAGGAACTTGCTGAAATGTTAAAGGGAATAGAGGTAAGCTACATCGAAAGAAAGCTTGAAGAACAACTTCTGGAAAAACCAAATTCAACTATAAAAACTTTAGTTGACGAAATGGGTCAAAAACTAGAAAAAACAGTATAGATAAGATAGAATCCGTGCATGACTCCAAAAATTAAACGTGGTGGACATAACAAAGGTATTGGCTCTTTTGATGATGACTCTGCTTCTGGCCGCAGCTTGGCAGAAAAGATCGGAACTGATTCAAAAGAGTATAAAAAAGCGAAAGACCTAGGAATTCTTCACCCAGCTTGTGGTGTACCTAATTTTGAAGCTCTTGATAAAATGTTTGATACAACATTTTTTGCGGACTTTTATAGACGACGCTAAAACTACATTCTTTTTGGAGCCTCAATCCCAAGAAGATTAAGGCCATTTTTAAGTACTTGTCCTACTCCGAAGGTTAAAAGAATTCTAAAATCTTCATTTTCGGAACCAATTATTTTATGTTTATTGTAAAAAGTATTGAATTTAGATGCTAAATCGTAAAGATATGTACATAAAACGTTGGGTGAGTAATTTTTGGTTGCATCAATGATTATCTCTTGGAACTGGGATAACTTACGTAAAATTAATAATTCTTCTTCTTTTAAATCATCAACTTTTTTTAACTTGACTACTTTATTAGATTTTGAAATTACACTCTGTGTTCTTGCAAAAGTATATTGTATGTAAGGACCTGAATTTCCCTCTTTAGCAATACTTTCATTGATGTCGAATGCAATATTTTGTAAAGGATTATTTTTTAAGAAAGAATATTTAATAGCGGCTATCGCTACTTTTTGAGCTACTTCAGAGGAAGAGTTTTGCTTTTGTGATAATTCTTTTACTTTTTCAATAACATCAATCGCTCCCAGCATTTTACCGGTTCTTGAACTCATCTTGCCCGTTTTAAGATTAATCATTCCAAAACCAATATGCTTGAGTTTCCCTATATATTTTTTATCTAATGTTTCCAAAGCTTTAAAAATTACATCGAAGTAACCATTTTGCTCATAGGCAGTTGTGATAATTAAAAAATCCATTGGCCATTCCTTCATTTTTAACTCTTGAAGATACATGTCTTTAGCCTCATATGTAGGAGTCCCATACTTTGTTACAAAAACTCTATCGTGTAGCCCGTATTTGCTTCCTTCAAATATTAATGCTCCTTCGCTTCGCTTAAAAACCTTTCCTTCATTTTTCTCTACAATTTCTTGACCTTTTTGATAAACTTCCGATTCATAATAATATCTATCATAGTTAACACCCAATTCTTCTTCAAATTCTTTGTAATAATCTATGCTCCATGCCCTAGTCTTCAACCATAATGAGTTGATTTTAGATTTAGTGTCATAAAGTTCTTTATTTATTTCTGTTATTTCTTCTTTTGCTTTTTCTTCATTATCAAAAGCCAGACTTCCTTTCTGATACAAATCCTGAAGAAGTTGAACTTTTTGTGCTAAAGTTTGCGGTTCTGTTGGATTTTCTCTTTGATATGCCCAAAGACATTTAGCCACATGAAGACCAATATCCCCCTGATAACAAACTTTCTTGACATCCGCACCAGCAAATTTCAAAATTCTTGCCGTTGCTTCTCCATATGTGTAAGAAAATAGATGCCCGATGTGAGGAAGTTTATGAGTATTAGCATCCCCATATTCAAACATTATCTTTTTACCTTTCAAAAATTCACTTTTCCCATAGTCCTCTTTTTTCTCATCAATCTGTATCAAATTATCTATCAACACATCATTTTTTAACCAAAAATTAATAAATCCAGGGCCAGCAATTTCAACTTTTTCAAAATATCTTTTTATTATTTTGTCTTTTAGGAGCTTAGAAACAATTTCTTGTGCATATTCTCGAGGAGAATTAAATTTTAAGTTTGATGTTTGCAATTTATTACTCTCAAATGTTGTCATTGCTACATTTGAACTGTAATCACCAAACTGCCCATCTGATATAAAATCAACCTGGCAATTCGTAACTCCAGTAATATCCTCTAGAATTTTTTTAATTTCTTCTTTGTTCATTAGTATATTTTAACACACCTCTAACATCGTACTATCAATCTCTTTCTTAATGATTTGTTGTAAATTGTCCTGCTCCATCCGTAATCAACTCAATATTACCCAATTCGTCAGTCCGAAGTATTTTAGCATCTACGTTTTTTAACATCTCAATTATTGTTGAATCGGGATGTCCATAACTGTTCTTGCCTACAGAAATTATCGCCACTTTGGGTTTGATCACATCAAGTAGATTCTTAGTTAAACCATTCTTGGAACCATGATGATTTACTTTGATATAGTCTATGTTTTGTATTTCAATACTTTCTGAAATTTTATTGCTAGTTGAATCTTCCACATCTGCCATAAAAAGAGCCTTAAACTGTCCATATTTTAGTAATGTCACTATCCCATTATTGTTTTCGTTCTTGTCCTGCATCCCTTCTGGAGGATTAAGTACATCTAAATAGATCATACCTAACCTAACAACAATACCCTGATGTAAGATTATACCTTCCACCCCTCTACTCCCCACCATCTTTTCTAGCACTTGATAACTTTGATTGCTAGATTTGGTATTATATTGTCCAAATTTCTCCACTTTATAATTTTTGAAAACATCAATTAATCCACCATAATGATCCTCTTGGGGATGGGTCAAAATGACAAGTTCAATAGTTTTATCCCAAAAAGGTATGAACCTTCCTAAACAATCTAAAACTCTACTATTAGGTCCACCATCTATTAATATTTGATTATTGTTTTTTTGTATTAAAATTGCGTCTCCTTGCCCAACATCACAAGCAACGACATGAAGGTTGGAATCAAAGGTAAAAATCGAGAACCAAACAGTAATAGTCGTCAAAGTTAATAATATTAATAGTTTATTCATCCAAATATATTAATTATCTCCACAAACCATAAAAGCATGGGGTATGCAATTAATAGTATTAATTTACCTAGAAATGGCAAGATTAGACCTACTATTCCTCCAACTGCCCCCAAAATCATAATATAGGCAACTGTCCAAAGAATTAAAGCATTAATTAAAGGAGATAAAATATTAAATGCTCCGAATGTCGCGTAAATTATTGGGGCAACTCCAATTTGAGCTGCAAGAGACGTTGATAATCCCTCTCTTAAAATATTAGGGACAAAATGAAGTTCATTATCTATTTTTTTCTGAAACAACATAAGTGACAGTGTAGCCACAAAAGACAAAATAAAGCCCAAGTCTAATATCCAAAGGGGCTTAATTAGAAGCATTATTCCAGCAGAATAGATTAGTAGTCTATAGGAATCAACCAATCTTCCTTTAAATTGAGCAAGAAATGCAACACTCCCCATTATTCCCGCTCTAATAATTGGTGCATCAAAGCCTGAAAGAACAACATACATAAAAATTCCCGCAATAGCCATGAAAACTGCACGCTTACGCGAAACAAAATAAGTTAGGATTGAAATTAAAAAAGAGGCAACCATTGTTACGTTGGTTCCGGAGGCTACAACCACATGGGCTGTTCCCGTTGTCTTCAATTTCTCCCAGAAACTTGCAGGCATGTTTTTAGAACCTATTGTTATTCCGGCCACAAGACTTGCAAAAGGCTCCGGAAGACTTGATTTATAAAATCCGATTAATTTTTGTCTTAATTCATAAACAAAACCATCATCATCAACTATCTTAATTAACTTAGCACTTTCCAATTTTTTATCCTTAATAGTTCCTTCAACAATTATTCTGTCCCCATAATTAATTTCCGGATATTTTGGTAAATAAATTTTAAGTCCATAAAGAACTAAATATTGTTCTCTGTCGTAAATTATTGGTTCTCCATAAACCCTTGAACTAATTCTTACAAAATCACCATTTTTGTATTTTGGAAGTTCTGATAAATATCTAAAAAGAATAAGCAAAATTAAGAAAGAAAAAGAGATAAAATGAAATTTTCTGAAATTAGTTTGTAATTTCATTTTTTATTTTATCAAAGACTTTTTGACTAACTACCCCTTTTGTTACCAATTCTTCCAAAGTTGAGTAAGGTCTGTGTTCAATGATATTTTGGGCGTAAACAGGACCAATTCCAACCAATGACTCTAGCTCTTTTTGACTGGAAGTATTGATATTTATATGTCCCCCGTCATTAATCCCCAAAACACCTTGATCTAGTTTGATACCCCCCGAATCTTTAGCACTTATTTCGTCAGAGTGATAGATGTAAAGCTTTTGTCCATCAATAAGTTTTGCTGCCCTATTAATATTTTTTTCCACCCAACTTCTGTTGGCATCTTGTGATAACCCTCCGGAAATTATTAATAAATCATCAATCCTTGACCCAAAAGATAATTTATAAACTCCCGGTTTAATAACTGCACCAGCAATTTCCACAACTATTTCTGATTTATCGTCTTGGGGCTCTGTGACATTATTTAAAACCTCTACTTTGTCATTAGAAGAAAAGATATCAGTTTTGTAAAAGAGTACTCCAAAACCTATTAAGATAAGTCCAAGAAGAAGAAATATAATAAGTTTCTGATTATCGTCAAAAAACTTCTGCACTTTAATTAGTTATAACACAGGAAAACTTAGGAATCTATTTTACCAATTAAGGTTAGTGGCCACATATCGCTACTACTTTAAAACAAAATTAACCAACTTACCAGGCACAAAGATTTCTTTTTTGATCTCTTTATCCTCAAACCATTTAGTTATTTTTTCGTTCTTTTGAGCCTCTTTAATCACAAATTCTTTATCTTTAGCTTTCTCACTTTCTATGGTTATTTCTCCTCTTACTTTTCCATTAATCTGAATTGCTAATGTTAAATTATCTTCCTTTAGATACTTTTCGTCGTATTTTGGCCACTTGGAAATATGAATTGATTCCTTTTCGTTTAAGCGAGTTCTCCACAACTCCTCTGTCACATGTGGTGCAAAGGGAGCTAAGAGTTGAACCAATATCTTTAATATCTTCTCATCGGCTCCTTTTTCTTCAATTACATTAACAAGCTCCATAATCGAGGCTATTGATGTGTTAAATTTAAACTCTTTGATATCTTCTGTTATCTTTTTAATCACTTGGTGAATCTTAATATAAACAGCTTTTAAGTCTTCTTTTGAAGGATCAAATTTCTTCTCAACAAGAGACAAAATTCTTTTTAAGAACCTACTCATTCCCTCAATTCCCGAATCCCTAAAATCAGGAGAACCGTCCATTGGTCCCATGAATGTAACATAGAGTCTTAATGTATCTGCTCCATATTTGTCTATATAAATATCAGGATTAACCACGTTTCCACGAGATTTACTCATTTTGGCACCGTCTTTGATCATTAATCCGTGGGCAAAAAACTTTGGAAATGGTTCATCATGATTTAAATATCCCCTGTCATGCATTACCATATTTACAAACCTGGCATACATCAAGTGAAGAACAGAATGCTCAGCACCACCAAAGTAAAGGTCAACAGGCAACCAAACCTTGGACATATCACTATCAAAAGATATCTTAGTAGAACTTTCTACACCAACAGACGGGTATCTTAAAAAATACCAAGAGGAATCGACAAAAGTATCCATAACATCAGTCTCACGTCTTCCTTCTCCACCACATTTAGGACAAATAGTTTTGAAAAATTCAGGATGATTATCCAGTGGCCCTCTTCCCGTTCCTTCTGGTTTATAATCTTTGATATCTGGTAAAAGAACAGGTAAATCACTCTCAGGAACAGGCTGCCAACCACATTTATTGCAGTTGATCATAGGTATTGGTGCTCCCCAGTATCTTTGTCTACTGACCAACCAATCTCTTAGATGGTAGTTTGTGTAATCTTTACCAATATTATTTTCTTCAGGTTCCAAATCCACTATATCAATATGGTACTTTTTGGCAAATTCCATATCTCTTTGGTCGTGTGCCGGAACACCCATTACTACACCCGTTCCATAATTGGGTGCCACGTAGTTGGTTTTCCAAATTGGGATTTTCCTGCCATCAAGGGGGCTAATTGCATATTTACCACTGAACTCTCCCGTTTTCTCTTTAGACCCCTCCTCATACATATCGGAGGTGGCCAGAAACGTAACAGCATTTAAAGTATCCGGTCTGGTGGTGAAGACTTCTATATCTTCCCCCTCTTCGGCTTTAAATTTGATAATCCTTCCTTTCGATCTTCCAATCCATTCTTTTTGAGCAATCTTCACCCTACTGCTCCAATTGATTTTATCCAGACCCTCTAATAGCCTGTCTGCATAGTCGGTGATTTTGAAAAACCATTGATCTAAATCTTTTTTCTCTACAACTGTTCCACACCTCTCACAAACATTTACATCTTCCTCAGAAATTACATTTCCATCTTTATCCTTGGCTTCTTTTCCGGCTTGTTTTGGTGACATAACCTGTTCATCAGCAAGAACTGTTTTACAAGAAGGACAAAAATTAACTTTTGCGTTTTTCCTGTAAGCTAAACCTGCCTTAAACATTTCTGTAAACAACCACTGTGTCCATCTGTAATATTCTGGATCAGAAGTGGTCACTGTTCTGGTCCAATCATAACCATGACCCAAACTTTTAAATTGCTCTTCATAGTGTTTAATTGTTCTATCAAGCATTGTTTTTGGATGTTCTCCTGTTTTAAAAGCATAATTTTCAGGATGAATTCCAAACGAATCATAACCCATTGGTTGAAAAACTATCTTTCCATTCATTCTCATAAACCTGCCATAGATATCAGAGCCGGTAGATGAAAAGGCATGCCCCGCATGTAGTCCTTCTGCAGAAGGGTATGGAAACATAAACAAGTTGTAAAATTTATCCTTTTTGGATGTTTTTTTAATATCTGGAGTATAAATTCCTTCTTTTTCCCACACCTCCTGCCACTTTTTTTCTACCTTTTTGTGATCATAAGCCATCATGGTTTGTATTTTACACCAATTTTAATTAAACTAAAAAGCAATGCTTTATCTACTTGCCTTAATTATTATTCTTTACACCACTTCCCATTTTTTGTTTCGCAAAAATAATATTTATTTACGTGTCAGAAAATGGATTGATCTTGCAACCATTATAGTAACCTCCATTCTTGTAATTACCTGGGTTGAAGTTTTTCATTACTCGTTCCTGTTCATAGTTTATTTTTTTATCTCGGTTGGAATAATTTCTTACCTTATAGGCAGGTTAAGAAAACTTGAAGATAAAAAGGGGAAAGCTGAAGAAGTGATAAAGGTACTTAAAACTGAAGAGAAAATATTGGAAGATGAAATACAAGGTAGGGATAATGAAATAGAGGTACTTCAAAATGAAAAAAGTTCTTAAGTTATTACTATTTACTGGTTTTTTTCTTGTTCTTTTCTATTTTCCAATCCATGCACAGGAAAAAATCGAGTCTCCAAATTATCGTATCCAGTTTCCAAACTTGAATTCAGGTGCAGGAATCCCCACATCCACAAATTACAAACTTGACTCTACAATTGGCCAAAGTGTTGCGGGAAGGTTTACGTCAGCAGGTTATATTGCAAGGGCAGGATTCCAGTATATTCATTCAATTATTCCTTTCAGTTTCTCAATTAGTGACATTCAAAAAAATTTTGGAACATTAACTCCCGGAACTCCATCCACATCTTCCTCTACTATTATAGTATCTGCAGGTGGAGCAGGAGGATATTCGGTTAAAGCTTATGAAAATAATCCTCTAAAGACTTCAGACGGCAGTGACACCATAATTGACACACTCTGTGATACAACGTGTTCAGAGACAACGGCCGCAGCCTGGACATTGGGGACAAAATATGGATTTGGATTTAACATGGACGGAGACGATGTTCCCGCCGATTTTACCGATACTACTTATTTCAGACAGTTTTCGGACGCAAGCAGTGTAGAATCCCCAGCAACAATAATGACATCGGCAAATGTAGGCTCCAGTAGAACAGCAACTATTACTTATAAAATAAATGTTAGTTCTGTCCAACCTGCTGGAACATATCAGAATAAAATTACTTTTATAGCAGTACCGTCGTATTAAAATGAAAAAAACACAATTAACAATATTTATTATTCCACTTCTACTGTTTACTGTCTTTCCTTTTTTGTTTGCCAAAGACGTAGATGCACAAGCAATTAGTCTTTCTGTTTCTCCCCCTATCTTTGAACTTATGATTCAACCTGGAAAAGAGGTCAAACAGATTTTTACCGTAACCAATTTAGGTGGGGATACTACCATAACTCCTAAAATTATCTATTTTGAACCCGCAGATGATCTGGGTAATATCAATTTAACAGATGACTTGAGCCCTAATTGGGTTATATACGATAAAGAGCCATTTAAGTTAAGGGGGCAGGAGAAATTTGATTTTGATGTTCGTTTTTTACCACCGTCAGATACTCCCGAAATCGATCATTTTTTAACAATAATCTTTGAAACAAGTGAATCTGTCGATTTACTTAATCAGAATTCTTCCAACTTCAAATCCCAAATTGGTGCAAACATATTATTAACTGTTTCAATAGATGGCAATCCCAAAAAATCTGCTGAGATTATTGAATTCACTGCTCCTAAAATTATTGATTCGCTATTTGGAAAGATAATCTACACAGTAAAACTTAAAAACGATGGGAATTCCTACTGGAAACCTAATGGAAAGATTATTGTAGATGACGAAATTATTAACATTGCTCCACAGAATATTCTTTCAGGATATACGAGAAATATTAGTTGTATTAATGACCAAACATTAATAAATTGCAATCTAAAGGATAAATTTTACTTAGGAAAAATCACCGCAAAATTGGAATTTTCAATTGATGAAGATCCAAAAATTTATCAAAAAGAAGCTATTTCCTATTCATTTCCATTCTCAATTTTAGGTTTTCTAATTTTCCTCTTGACAATAATTAGACAACGGATCATATTTAAGCTATGGCCAAGAAAAAGGCACTAACATTATCTTTAATAATAGTTTTTGTAGCGTTGGGTTTTTATTTCGTAAAACCAATTAATAAAACCCACTCAGCTAACTTTACATCAGCTTCAGCAACACTTTCCAATGCAAGATTTTCATATAGAGCCGGTGTCGCTTCAGGAACAACAGGAACCTCTGTTGTTAACATTGATGGCTCGGGAAATGCAGATAACGATACAGATCATTTGTTTCCTAAAGATGTTGTTTGTATTACAAATGCAACAGAAGATGGGTGTACAGGAAGCGTTACCTATACTGTTGCAAACATCGTAGATACTGACACATTTAACGTAACCGGCGCCCTTGGTGCAACACTTCTTGCAACCGATTATGTTGTTGCAACACAATCAGGAAGTCTTGCAATTTCTTTTACAACAGCAACTGAGGTACCCATTGGAGGAACACTTCTCATCACAATTCCTGCCGCCAAAAGTGGAACTGGGAATGCAAACGACGGTATACCGGATACAGCTGCAACTCTTGCCAATAACGGTTTTGACCTTAGTTCAATTGCCGCGGGAGACGTATCAGTTTCAGATATTACCGGATGTACTTCTGCAGGGTGGGGTTCGGCAACGGTAACCGCAGGAAACGGATCTTCAACCGACCATACTATTTTGTTTACCAGATCAGCAGCAACTTGTGCAGCCAGTAAAGCAATTACAGTAACTATTGACTCTGCCCCGGGAATTATTAACCCCGCTCCTTTAACCACACACACTCAAGGTCAAGCTGATTCATATCAAATTAATATCAAGACAAGAGATGGTGGGACCAACACTCTTGATCAATCAGATGTTACCGTTTCTCCAGTTGAAGGAGTTTTTATATCAGCAACGGTTGATGAGACACTTTCGTTCACTGTAGCCGGTGTTACAACGGATTCTGGAAGTTATTGCGGTATTACAAGAACAGCATCTTCTCCTGACACTACAGCCATGTCTGTTCCTTGGGGAACTCTTTCGTCAACTTACTTGGCAGCAACTCATAACACTAATCAGCAATTAACAGTTTCAACAAACTCTGCGGCGGGTTACAAAGTATATGCAGAAGAAAACGACCAGATGGGTAAAGACGGAAAAGTTTGTACAGGAGCTACCGCTGGTGAATCTATAAGTTGTATTCAAGATACCACTTGTGGCGCCACACCTTGTACTCATGTAACTTTACAAGACTGGACGACTGATCCTAATAGTTATCCAGGGCTTGGTTATTCTCTTGAAGATGTATCAGGCGCAGGAACAGATGCTTATTTTGAATGGGATGATTCAGGAGCCAACTTTAACGCAAAACAGTTCGCTGATCAAGAAGCGACTGAAGCAAGAGCTGATTCTGGTGCAGAGTTAATGGCTAATGCCGGTCCAGTTGCCGGATCAAGTGTCTATGTTTGCTATAGAATAGATATTACTGCTACACAACCAGCTGGATATTACTATAATAAAGTAAAGTACACAGCAGTGCCAACCTTTTAAAAAATATGAAAAAAATACTTGCCCTAATCATATCTTTAAGTGCGATTACTATCTTTGTAGCTAATGTTAAGGCCCAAGACAGAATTCCTTTAGTTGTTGCTCCAGCAAGACAAAATGTAGCCCTAGATGCGGGCGAAACTGAGAACTTGTCTATTAAATTTTTTAACGAATCAAATGTGCCAGTTTCCGGTAACATAAGAGCAATTGACTTTATAGTCACAGGTAAAGATGGCTCCCCTGTTTTACTTGAAGATCAGGAAAATGATTGGGTTAAGTTGCCTTTCAGTAAAGCAACAATTCCAGCAGGTGATGTTTTAAGAGTAAATTTCAAAGTGACAGTACCTAAAGATACTCAACCCGGAGGAAGGTATGTTGCCGTTATGTTCGAGCAAACTGGACAGATTCCTGAATCTCAAGTTGACAACGAAGGAGTTCAGGCAATTTCTTCAAGAATTGTAGGACTTTTGTCAATTAGAATAAATGGTTCTGTTTATGAATCAGCTTTCATAGATGCCTTTAAGGCTCCTGCCTTTTTGGAATTTGGACCGATTCCCGTTTACTTTGAGATTTTAAATAAAGGTGGACTTCACATTACTCCTGCCGGACAATTAACACTTACCAACTGGTTTGGTAAAGAAGTTGACAATGTAACCTTGGAATCAAAGAATATATTCCCAAACACCAAAAGAGTGTATGAGGGTAGTTTAGGTAAAACTTGGATGTTTGGTAGATACATTGCAAGCCTTACAGCAGCCTATGGTGATCAGGGAAAGACTTTAACTATCAATCAATTTGTCTGGGTAGTTCCAATAACCTTAATCATCATCATTGTTCTTGGTTTAATAATCATATCTATGGGTGTTACCCTCATAGTCAAGAGGTTTAAAGCCAAGCAGGTTAAGTTGGAGGAAAAGCTTGAAGAAGAAATAACAGAACTTGAAACACTTAAAGATAAATTCAAAGACAAACTTCCAAAATAAGTATTTTTAGACCCCCGTCTTAATATATCGAGCAATTATCTTTTTACTACCTTTCTTTCTTCTTGTGGGCTCTTTTAAGACCTTTATTCCTAGAACCATGATGACAAGTAGCTCTAAGATAATTAGAAGCCAAATTCTATTGATTAAAAGGAAATCTTTTAAGTTCCAAAGACCGGATTCCACTTCCGATATTACAAAATAAGTTAAAGTAGTACTTTTTGCAGTTAAGTCTTCCCCTATTCTTCCTGAGGTAAAAAGCTTGTATGTTGTAGCGTCTGAGCTGGGAAGAGAAAATTCATAACTACCGTCACTTTTTGCTTGGACTTCATAATCGGGAATATAGTAAGCATTTACTGTACTTACAAGAGAAAGACTATTGCCTTGGTCTTTAGCCATATAGACATTTACCTTGGAATCTGGAATAGAAAATCCGGTTACCAAACTTGTGTCCCCTACAACCACATTGTTTTTATCTAATGAGATGGTAGGAGAAAGTAAAATTGGACCCACTTCAAGCGGAATACTGCAGTCAAGTGGAAGGCCAGGAATACAAGAAGGTTGTGTAACCCTTTTTTCAGAATCTATAGCCTGTAAACAAAGTTCTGGATAAAAAGCAGTGTATGAGTAAATTGCATCAAAACGGAAAAAGCCGTTTTTTTGAGAGACTACTCTTTCAGAAACACCAATACCGGTTAGGCTTACTTCGGCTTCAGCTGGACCATAACCGTAGATAGAAAGAGTCGGCGATTTGAATCTTCTTAAAGGTGGTATGGGTAACATGTAGGGACCGGCAGTAGGTGTTACTGTTGGTGTCGCTGTAGAGGTAGGTGAAGTTGTACTTGAGACAGAAGTTGAAGTTGCGGTAGCTGTTGAAGTTGGTGTAGCTGTTGGCGTTGATGGAACAATCACCTGGCCAATCGTAGTATCAATTGTGACATCTGGAGCAGTGGTTTCCATAATTAATCAAAAACAACTTTAGTCCTCTGAGGTAAGATTATACCTGCAGCTTCAACTTCAAGATAAAAAACACCGGTTTTAGTTGAACTAATATCAAAAATGGCTTTACCCACTTCATCTGTTAACGCCTGTATCTCCCTTACTGTTAGTCCACTACCCTCTCGTATTGACACCTTCTTGTCAACAATACCGCCTCCTTTCTCATCTAAAACGAATACAGTAACTCTAATTAAGTCTCCATTTGCTTTGGCCCGAACAGGTGAAGAAAAAACATACGAATTAGCAATAGAAATTGAAGAGCTTACATTGACTTTTCTAGCCTTTGGAGTAATGGAAGTTCTCTGGTTGATAAATAATAAAATTATTATTAAAATAATAACTAATATAGAAACAGCAAATACCCATATAGTTATCTTTTTGGACTTGTTTTCGTTTTCTGATTCCACAAAATAAATATACTCCATAAACAAGGGCCAAAACAACCCCAATTCTACCTTAGCAATTAAAGTAATTAACCGCCAATTTTTCCAAAAGTTTAAATTCAAAATATAAAAAAATAATATCCTTACGTCCTGCGTTAATACATTTATTTTCCGATAGCTAACAAATAATACACAAACAGTCAATTTATTCTCCGCAATTTACCGCATAACTAACATTAATTGAACCTAGGCACCTAAAAATAGATCCTATAGGAATAAATATGCATGTTATATGTGTGGCAATAGATAGTTATTGATATAGTTAAGTTATTAAATATGAGTGCGGAAATAAAGTTATTTGTCGTGTGAAATATGATATAAAACTATGCTCATCAACAATAACATTTAGGCACTTGACAGCTTCATTATGTATATTAATATTAGTATAGATAAGTATAATCAATATAATTCAAGGCTATATAAATAACATGCGGAAAATTGTAAATAATGACCAGGTTAATAATTTTTTAAAATATTTGATATTGCATGGTGTTTCAAAGAAATCCATTAAGTTTTACAAATCTGATTTAAATAATTTTCTCTCTTGGGCAAAGAATAAAAGACTTGATAACAACCTGATTAAAGAGTTTGTTAGTTCTCAAGTTAAGACTACCCCACCCTCAACAATTAACAGAAGGCTTTCTACCCTTCGTGCTTACTCACAGTTTTTGGACAAGAATTTTATGTTAGGTGTTGAGAACATACCAAAAATTTTTACTCTTAAAAACAATCTTAATAAAATATTAAAATCTTCTCCGTATAGGCTAATACAAGAAACCATTATTGCTAAATTTGACGCAAGACCTAAACTTCAAGGATTATTCGAAAAGATTTTTTTTAATCGACCAAACTGGTATAAAACATATCATTCATATCCTGTTGCTAATTATATTCATATTGCTATCTTGGTCTTATTCTGTGCTGTTGCAGGCTATGCCTTTTACGATCAGGTCATAAATACTGCAAAATCGTCCCTTGCCTATCCTTCAACTCCTGTTACCCCCAACAGATACTTATCCTTTCAAGGAAGGCTTACCAATAACCTAGGTAATCCTATTACAACAGCCAGAGATATTACCTTTAAACTTTATACTGCTTCCTCCGGCGGTACTACATTGTGGGATTCAACTGCTTGTTCCATAACTCCAGACGGTGACGGAATATTTTCAACTCTATTGGGTTCTACTTGTGGTGGGGCTATTGCTTCATCGGTATTTTCAGAAAATGCTTCAGTCTGGGTAGGTGTAACTGTAGGGGCAGATGCGGAGGCAGCACCCAGAATTCAAATTGCAACGGTTGGATATGCCCTAAACTCAGAAACTCTTCAGGGCTTTCCACTTGGAACCGGAACATCAACTGTTCCCTATCTTAATTCCAGCGGTGAACTTGTAATTGCGGCTGCTTCTCCCAAGATACAATCAACGTCAGGCACATTTGCTGTTGAAGGAGTTGCTTTGACGTTAACTACTCCAAACACATCAAACGGTATCATAACCATTAATCCTGACGGTACAGGGACCTTGGATCTAACATTTGAAGGGGCAGCTGCAGGAGGTAGTGCAAACGGATTTATCAATGCAACAAATGCAAACATAACTTCAGGGGCGTTATACGGAGGAACTGTTGCATCAGCTGCTACCGGATATAACTTCATAGATTTTAAGTCTGGAGTCTCCCCCACTTCCAAATTTTCAGTAAACGACGCGGGAAATATTACAACTGCAGGAGATGTAGCAATTGGTGGAGGAAACATTAATCCTTCAGCGGCTTTAACAATTGGAGATAACGGAGACACTTTAGTCCTTGATTCTTCAGATTGGGATATCAACGCAACAGGAGACATGACAGGAATTGGAAACATTACCGCTGATGGAACAATTTCATTTACAGGAACAACAATTGGATTAGGTACTTCTAATTCAGCAACAACTTTTAATGTAGGAACAGGAACGGGTGGAAACACTTTTAATATAGCCACAAACAATACAACCAAAGATACTGTTAATATCGGTTCTGCTCTTGACGATGTCATCATAAACGGAGCTGGGACGGGATCTTTAATTAACTTTGCTAATTTTGATGTTGAGGCTGATGGAGATATTGTAACCGCAGGAGATTTAAATGTTAATGGAGACAATATCACAGCTGATGGAGTCTTAGTTGTTGACGGAGCTGGTTTAACACTACAAACAACAGGAGCAGGAACAGACATCACAATTAATGCGGTTGATCAAATAATTTTAACTGACTTTGCTTCATGTACATCACTTGAAACTGTTGGGGGAGTCTTAACTTGCGGAAGTGATGATGGTGGAGCAACAGCATGGGATGATATTGGAGATCCTGATGCTGCAGCAGACATTGCCTTTGCCGAATATGCAGAAACTTTAAGTTGGAATACAGCTGCCAGTTCAGCAGCATTTAATGGTTTAACTTTTCAAATAACAAATGATGCTGGAACTGATGGAGGAACACAACAATTACTTGTACTTAATAATGTAGATGACGCAGGCTCAACAGGAACTACAGAATCGTTATTAACCATTGTGAACAACGATGCAAACGAAGCTGTAACTGATGGGATACTCTTTGGAGCAGGTGGAGCTGGAACTGACTTTACCGATGGAATTGACTTTTCAGCGGCAAATTTAACCCGTGAGATAGTTTTGGAAAATGGTGAAGCAATAATAGGTCAAACTGCAGATACCATAACCTTTGAAGATGATGACGGAACAGACTATGCAACATTATCAGCCTCCGCTTTAACTGTAACAGGAGATTTAACAATTTCAGGAGATGATCTTTATATGACAACAAACACTGCAAATTACTTTCTAATGGCTGATGGAACAAACTACAATCCCACTTCCCCAGCAGATGCAAGAACAGGATTAGGACTAACTGCAGGAGGAACAGGAGATATTTGGGTAGAAAAGGCAGGAGATACAATGACTGGAGCTTTGAAAATAAATGCAAATTCCACAACAGCATTTTTTGTAGAACAAGATGGAGTAAAAGATAACACTTTTATAGTAGATACAACCAATGGAGCCGTAGGAATAGGCACTGCTCCATCCTCAACATATGCATTACAAGCATACAGATTGGCAGGTGCATCAAGTGAGGTGGCTATTCGCGGATATACAAATGTTGCAAATTCAACTTATTCCAATGCATCAGCACTTGACTTTTTAGCAGCGGCAGGTAATTCAAGCGGAGCATTAAGTTCTTTAATAGGTATTAATGGTACTCTACAATTTAATGGAACAGGTACTGGCACATTAACAACAGGGACATCAATGAATATTGGTGCCAGACAATCTAGTGCAAACGCTATAACAACACTTAATGGAGCTTCGTCAACATTAACACTCGATGCATCAAAAGGAACAGTTTCATATGGAAATAATTATTCCGCAGGATTTACTGTTGGAAGCGGTACAACGCTATCACAGTGGGTAGGATATAACATTGGCACTCTTTCAAATAGCGGAACTGTAACTAATGCTTATGGACTAAAGATGCCAGACATTAATATTGGCGGAACTTCAAACTATGCAATTCAAACTAATGCAGGAAATATTGTTTTTAATGAGGGTGGGGATGCTAGTACAGATTTAAGAGTTGAGGGTGATACTGATGCTAATTTACTTTTTGTTGATGCATCAAGTGACAATGTAGGAATTGGAGTTGCTGATCCTGATACAAAACTAGAAGTATTTCATGCAGGTAATCAACTAAAACTATCATTTGATGCTACAGATAACACAACTTTTGGTGTTGATACTGATGGCAATTTGACAATTGATGGTTCAGGCACCAAGACCATTATTTCAGATGATCTTCAAATCACAGGTGCTGATATTTTAGATACCAATGGCAACGAATTTTTGAGGTTTACCTCTAATGCTTCAGCAGTTAATGAATTAACAATTGCCAATGCTGCAACAGGAGGAGTTGTAACACTTGCAGCAACAGGTGGAGATACTGATATTGCCCTTTCAATTGATAGTAAGGGTGCAGACGCAGTTAACATTGCAGGAACATCAACGGGTGGGGTTAATATTGCAGGCTCGGGAACAGGAGATGTAAATATTGCAGGAGGGTCAGGATCAACAGGATGTACAATTGATAACGCAACAGGTAATTTAACTTGTAGTGGAACTATCTCAGGAACCTTTAGTATTGCCGCCAATTCACTTGACTTTACTGAATTTAAGGATGGAATGGCACTGGATGCTGATACTTCAATTGCTGCAGGAGCAGGAGAAGAAATAACATATAACAAAACTTTTACCAATGATACTTCTGAAAATGGATTCGTCATGAATTTTACAGCTTCCGATACAGGATCTGCGACAACTGCACAATATGGGTTATATCTTGATAATGTGGATTCAACTGAAGCTGTAGACTCTTTGATTTCACTTAATAATGCCGATGCTGATGATGCAGTAGGTAGTGCAATATTGTTTACGGCGGGTGGTGCAGGAACAGATTTTACATATGGTATTAACTTTGATGCAGCAGATATTGGAACCGCAGAAATAATTTTGGAAAATGCTGAAACAATAGATAACCAAACAGATGGAACAATTGCTCTTTCTGGAATACTAACTGTCAATGGAACTTCTGGTAATGGAATTGATATTACAAATACTGGAATTACCAATGACATTGTATTACAAAATGATGAAACAATTGATAACAATACTGATGATACATTAACTTTAACTGCTACATATACTGCTATCTCAGGAGACTTAAAATTGATAGGAAAAGACATATACGATTCCGTAGGAACTACAATGATCAGCTTTGCTCCCAATCCTGCAAATGTAAATAGTTACAATACTTTGGCATATGGCTCATGGTTAATTGAAAACCCCACAAACGATGGAATTGCAGCTTTAATGGTCAATCAACAAAAAAGTACTGTTGCTGATATTTTTACAGCTTCCGCCTCAGGATCACCTAAATTTACAATCACAAATTCTGGTGTTTTAACTTTGGCTAATGGAGAAACTATAGAAAATTCAACAGACAACATTATTAAATTAACAACCGCAACTACAGAATTAACAGGAGATTTAACAATTTCAGGAGATGATCTATATATGGGAACAAACACAGCAAATTACTTTTTAATGGCAGATGGAACAAACTACAACCCCACTTCCCCTGCCGATGCCAGAACAGGATTGGGGCTTGTCGCGGGAGGAGCGGGAGACATCTGGGTAGAAAAAGCAGGAGATACAATGACGGGGGCTTTAACCAACACCTTAGCTTCAGGAAATTCACTTATTTGGGACACAAACACCTTAATTGTTGATGCTTCTAGTGATAGAGTCGGCATAGGAACAGCAACACCAGCCAACCAATTAGATGTTACAACTGGTGATACCACAAGCACGGCCGTACATATAGGTGAAACTATTAATAATGGAGGTTTTCTATTATCAACAGTGGACAGTCAATTGGTCATGCTAGCAGGGGGAGAATATACCTCCGGCGCTTGGATAGCCCGAGATACTACTTTCTCAGGTATTAATATGTATGGTGGAGATATCTTCTTTTATGGTAACACAGGACTAAGCGATGATGGTGCACTTACTCCTTCAGTTTTAATGAATATTGATGGCGCAACTGGTAATGTTGGTGTCGGCATGACAGCGGCAGGAACACAACAATTAGACGTTAATGGTGATTTAAGGGTTAGAGGAAGTGATATTACTGATGCAAGTGACGTAACAAGAATTACTCTTGGTGCCACAACCACCTTAACAAATACTACGACTACCCTCTCGGGGACAACAACCATAACAGCCTCTTCATTGGCTACGCTTACGACATCTTCCGCCCTTGCTCTGGGAGGAGCCACTACCCTAACTTTTACTTCAGATAACGCCACTATTTACGGATCAGATTCCGCGAGTGGTAATCTTACTCTTGAAGGGACTAGTAACGCAACAAAAACAAATAGTTATGTTATTCTTCAACCAACCAGCGGAAAGGTTGGAGTCAATACCACAACACCTTCTGCAATTTTTGAAATTTCTCCTAATACAGATCTCCCATCGTCAAACGCTTTTGAAGTTCAAGCTGCAGAGTCTGCAAATTTAAATGACCAAGACGCCGATGATATTACTTTTACTAACGCCACTACTTGCTGGACATATGGGACAGGTTGGGCCCGTAGTGGAGGGACAGCTCTTCATACGGTATTAAATACTGCTGATTTATCTTGTAATCTAACAGCCGGTTATATCGACAACAATCAAATCTACAGAGTAACCTTTACTGTTGGAGGAAGAACCGCCGGTACCGTTACCCCCAAGATTGGAACTGCGGCCCACGATTATATTAGCGCCAATGCTTCATATGATATTACTATTGACGCCACAGCAAATGATGCAGATTTAATTTTTACTCCGGACGCTTCATTTAACGGCTACATTGACAATGTTTATATCTACAGATCAGCCGTCAACACAGCAATTTCCAATGCAGGAAGACTTGGTGTGGGGCGTCTGGCTCCTGCATATATGCTTGATGTGTTGGCCCCCGAAAATGGAGTTATAGCAAGATTTTTAAGTGATAATACAACAGGTTGTTCATTAGCTACAACAGGTACTATATCTTGCACTTCGGATGTTCGTCTAAAGAAAAATATTGAAAATGTGTCCTTCGGTCTTGATACCGTTATGAATCTAAGACCCGTTGAATTTGACTGGAAAAATGAAAGTACTGAATATAAAAATCTTGGTTTTATAGCTCAAGAGGTAGAGGAACTTATACCAAATGTTGTCTCAACAGATGAAGAAACTGGTTATAAAAGCATTAACCAAATTGGGCTTATTCCAATATTAACAAAGGCGATTCAAGATTTAGCCATAAGATATGAAACATTGGCAACAAGGTTTGAAACAAAGGAAATAAAAACAAATCTAATCTCCCCTATTACCAATAGTGATTTGGTTGTTGATTTACAACCCGACAACGATCAAGAAGCAAGTAAATTAGTTATAAAGGGAGAAGATGACAGCGAAGTTGCCTCAATTGATGCAACAGGTAAAGTCACCGCTAATACTTTGGAGGTAGAAAACGATGCAACTGTCGCAGGAACTTTGTATGCAGACAAGATTGAATCTTCAAAATTATCAGAAATTGAAGATTTGTTAAAAGAAGTTGAATCAAACCAGAACATTTTAGCTCAAAGCGCGTCTTGGGAGGTTAATACTGCTACAGACTCAGGTACATTAATTGCAGATAGTATTCAAACTAGAGACTTGTTTGTAACTGGTCAGGCAGCCATGACTTCCCTATTTGTATCTGACAATCTAGCAACCAAGTCTATTAATTCTCTTGACTCCGTCTTAGGCATTCAGTCTTTGGCCGCAATGCCTGTTGAGATAATGGCAGGTAAGGTAAAAATTGATACCTTGGGTAATGTCTATTTTGAAGGAAATGTCGAAGTTGCTGGAGACCTAACAGTTAATAATTTAGTTGTTGCAAATTCAGATTCCGTAATAGCAACAGAGTCTGCTCAGATCAACCCGGGAGAAATTGCCACCAACTCAATTGCAGGAAAAGCAGTTCTTGCAGCTGGTCAGACTGAAATAAAGATTAATAACCCTAAACTTAAAACCGAAGGCTTAATCTATGTTACACCCGTTTCCTCAACCCAAAATAAAGTACTATATGTAAAGAGCAAAGACGTTGGAACTTTTACAGTTGGTTTTAGTGAAGCAATTGATACCGACGTAGAATTTAACTGGTGGATTATTGATCTTAAAAGTGATAATATTTAAATATGAAATTACTTAAAATAATTGAAGAATATTTGTTTTTTCTAGGCCTATTTTTATTGCCTTTGGTCTTTATTCCTGTTTTTCCCAACTCTTTTGAAACTCCAAAGTTATTATTGCTTGTTACTGTTACATCTTTGATCTTTCTGGTCAAGCTTATAAAAATTATTCTAAACAAAAGTTTCCAATTTAGTAGTAATAAGTATGATTTAATACTAATCTCTATATCAATAGCATACATTGCATCAACTTTATTAATGACAGCAAATAAAGTAGAGGCATTTTTCCTTCCCGGAACTGCCAGCTTAATAATTCTTTCTAGCATATTTTACTTTTTAACAAACCAGCTTGAAGACAAAGAAAGAAACAATTTAATTTATGTATTACTCTCCTCTTCATTTGTCCTTTCAGTTCTTTTAACATTCTCATTTTTGAAAGTATTTACTTTTCTACCTGTCTCAACTTTTGGTAGTCTGATTACTTCTGCGTTATTCTTAGTAGCAATGTTACCTTTTGTCGTTTATGACATGTTTAATAAAAACAGTATTCTAAAAAAGATACTCATGTCATTTGTGGGTTTAATACTATTGATAGGTATTGCTATTTCAACATATCAAATGATGCCGAGTAAAACTACTTCATTTAAAAATCTTCCCTATCAAACAGGTTGGCAAATAGCAATTGATTCTATTAAAGAGAGTCCGTTTTTGGGTGTTGGACCAGGCAATTATATTGACGCGTTTAATAAATTTAGACCAATTTCTTTTAACCTGACTCCTGAATGGAACTTAAAGTATGTTTCAAGCTCAAGTTTGTTCCTAACAATTTTAACCGAAGCTGGTTTACTGGCTACATTTTTATTTTTGATTCTTTTCTTTTTAATCTTAAAAACTATTAAATTTGATAATCCTTACTATATTTCCCTGTTAATTCTAACTGTAGGCTTAATTATCTTTCCTATTCTCTTTAGTTTCTTGCCTATTTTCTTTGTTTTAATTTCTCTTTTTATTAAAGATGTCAAAAGAGTTAATAATAATTTCATTTCAAACTTGCCTTCATTTTTAATTAGCGCCCCTCTTTTTATTGTTTTAGTTAGTATTGGTTATTTATTTACCAGAGCAACAATTGCAGAAATTTACTTTGCTAAATCAACTAAGGAGGCAAATTCTGGAACAGCTCTTAAAACATATGAATTTATAAATAAATCTATTAAGTTAAACCCATATTCAGATAGATATCATGTATTTGCAGCAAATATTAACTATGCATTAGGTAAAAATATCTCTCAAAAACAAGAATTAACAGACGCTGAGAAGGAAACAATCACCAAACTTATTCAACAATCAATTGTTGAAGCAAAAGCAGGAGTAAAATTAAATCCCCAAAGATCTGGAAATTGGGAAAGTCTATCAAGTATTTATGTTGCCATTATCCCCTTTGCCAAAGGCTCTGACACTTATGCCATTCAGTCCTTGAGCCAAGCTATTTTTCTTGACCCGCTAAATCCAGTGCTACGAGTTAGGCTTGGAGGAATATATTATGCCCAGAAAAAATATGATGAGGCAATTGATATCTTTAAACTAGCGGTACTTGCTAAAAACGACTACGCCAACGGACACTATAATTTAAGCCTTGCTTACAAAGAAAATGGAGACCTTACTAAAGCAAAAGATGAAATGAACACTGTCTTAAAACTTATAGGTGAAAGTTCAAAGGATTATGATGCTGCCTTAAAAGAACTTGAAAAAATTGAAGAATTAACAAAACCAGAGGCTATTCCGGAGCCTGCAATTGAACCTCAGATTGAATTACCAATTGACAATCAAAATAATGAGGGGTAATATCATCTCATGGCTAAAAGAACAGTAAAAACAGATAAGACATTAGCAAAAACAGATAGAAGCATAATGTTTTTTGATATTGACCAAATCAGAAAAGAAATGACCCATTCAATCTCAGAATCAACTTCTGTTTCAATCTTAGCACTTCTTCTTTTCATTGGAGCACCTTCAGTATTTCCTGAAATAATTAACCCATATCTTCCCTCATCTTTAATGATAATGCAGGCAATAGTAGCAGCTCCCCTAATTTTCTGGATAGTCACAGTTTTTGCAAATATGGTTCGTTACTTCAAGATATTAAAACTTCAAGATAAACTTAAGAATTGATATTGTGTTTTTGGTGTTCATCAACCACGGCTTCTTGATAACCGCTGTTTTTTGATATCCTTAACGTTAAAAATATAAATACTACAAAAATTATAAACAAAGCCAGTATTTGACTATTAAAAATTTTGTAAGTAAATACAAGTAAACTTTTTTCTGGAGTTACTACAACAACTTTCCAAAGTTGGTCAGAGATATGAATCGGAGATGAAGATATAAGATATGGCTCAAGTTTAAAATTATTTTCGAAGCTTGGGATTGCCAAGTTCAACTTTGATTCTTCATCCTTTCCTAAACAATCAAAAAGTATCTCCAGAACCTTACTCTTGCCCAAAAAGTCACTTACAAAAATATCTTTAACATATTTTCCAGTGAGATCAGGATAATCCGCGTAAATGATTTCTCCTTTGCTTGTGACTAAATAAACTTTTGAGGTATCCAAAATTTTTAAATTCTCTAAATAGTCACGTGCTAAATCAGAAAGTGGAATCGCCGTTACCAATACCCCGTTAAACTTTTTATCTTCTGAAAATGTAGATACAGCAACCGGTATAATATATATATCCTTGGACGGACCCCTTCTTGAAATTATTGGTGCAAACGCTTTAAATTCACCATCTTGTGTCTCCTTGGCCCACCTGAAATAATCCCTATCAGATAAATCCTGTCCTAAATCAAGTACATCAATAGTGTTTGACGCCTTTATGACTGTTCCGTTTTTGTCTAAAAGAGTAATCCCCGAGATTCCCAATGATGAATAAGTTTCCATAAAGTGATCTAAGTTATCCTGGCTGGGGTTAGTCGACATTATCAATAATGATTTACCTACCGAATTTACAAAACTTTCAATTAACCTAGAACCCACCCTGACCGACAATTGTTGTCTGTGCTGGACCTGCTCAACCAATGAATCTCTTGAGGTCTTGTTAAAAAATACAACTAAAAAAATAACTGAGAAAATAAAAAATAAAACGGTAATTATTAATGAATTTTTTATATACTTGGTCATCAGAAATTATGCTATATTTAAGAATAGCATAAATATGGAAAAATACGCTAGAGTTCTGGTTGTAATTTTCTTCCTGTGCCTAATTAATTTAGGTTTGACTTTGTTTATCTTAACTAAAATAAAGAATGAACCTGAGGCTAAACCAACTCCAATTACATTAACCAAATCTTCACCTTCACCCTCAGCTATAGGAAGAACAGTTATTCCTACCGACTCAACCGATATTAAATCGGATTTGACATTAATTAAAGCTGAAATCAGAGCCTTAAGAGAGATACTGGGAACAACTAAAAGCTTTGAAGAATTATCTAATCTAATCAAGACTCTAAATACTAATGAACCATGAATAAATTGACATTGTTAATATTAAGTATAATTTCAAGTTTTATCTTAATCAGTTCAGTTCTAAGTAATTCTTTTGCTGCGCTTTTCTTTTTGCCTATCCCCTGTTACTTTATCGCAACCTTATTGGTAGGAAAAAATGATTTTGACTTGGTAAATTCAAAAAAGGTTGGTCTTTTTTATCTTGGACTTGTTACTATCTTGATTTTATTATCAATCACTAAAATTATATGAAAAAAATCGTTGTTTTATATTCATTTGTAATTACTTCTTTCATGGCCATTTCAGGCATTTTAAATGCAACAAGCCTTCCTGAAGTTGCAAGTGCTGTGATGCTCTTTACCCCACTGGCTTTCTACTTTACTGTTCTGATGTTACCAAAAAAACACCACAGTGTTCCCGCTATTGAACCAATAGTTGACATTATCCCCAATGAACTGAAAAAGATAAAAAACACTGATTATGACCCAGAAAGAAGGAAATTTCTAAAATTAATAGGTGCTGCTGGAGGATCTTTATTCATGCTTGCCATGTTTACAAAAAAGGCGGAAGCTGCTTTTTTTGGTAGTATGCCCGGCCCTGGAACAGTATCAATTAAAAACACAAGTGGAACACAGATTGACCCTGCCGAGAAAAAACCAACAGATGGTTATAATATTACAGAAATTGATGACTCAGCAGCTGATATCTACTATGGATTTGTAAATAAAGAGGGAGCTTGGTACATACAAAAAGAATTATCAACTGGTGCCTATAGATATACAACGGGGGCTTCAGACTTTACAAATGTAACCACAGGATGGCCAAATAAAGCAAATCTATCCTACGGCTATTTTAACGAAAAATTTTAACGTATCGGTTACCCTGATGTGTTTTAACACTTAAATTTCCTTAAAGTTTTTTGGTTACAAGTGGTAAACAAAATGCAAATGTTGTACCCTTGTCAACTTGGCTATTATCAAGCCAGATTTTGCCTCCCATGCCCTCAATCATGAGTTTACTGATGTAAAGCCCCAGACCTGTCCCCTTGGTAGTGTCTCTGGTATAAAGGCTACTTCCAGCCTGTTGGAATTTCCTGAAAAGAAGTCCTTGATTTTCGGGAGGAATTCCTCTTCCTGTATCGGTTATATAGATACATGCATTACCGCTTGCCAATTTTGTTGTTATAGTAACCCCTCCCTCATTTGTAAATTTAATACCATTTCCAATTAAATTAATTAAAGTCTGCCTTGTCCTTTCTTTATCAGCCCTAACAATCATTTTTTCCTTAGGCTCTTCAAAATTTAAGTATAGTTTTTGCCTTGATCCTGTTACTTGATATTGATTAATTGAATCTCTAACAAGTTCTGCCAAATCAAACTCTTCCAATTTAAACTGCATTCTTCCCTGTTCAAGTCTGCCCATATTCAAAAAGTCATTCACTATATCAATAAGCCTGACACTTGACTCTTCTATGTCATCAATCATTTCAACAAGCTGTGGATCCTTAAGTTTTTCTTTAAAAAACTCCTTAATAAGCGAGGCATTTCCTCTTATGGCTGTTAATGGGGTCCTTAACTCGTGACTTGCAATTGAAAAAAACTCTTCTCTGGAACGCTCTAGGGCCTTTTCTTCAGTTACATCCCCTACCACAATCAAAACTCCCATAACATTCTTCTCATCAAGCAATACGGGGCCCATATGCATGCGTAAGAATTTGTTCCCCGGGGAAATTTTCTCAACGGTTATTGGTTTTTTACTACCAAGACACTCCTTAAAAGAAAAGGCCAGATTAAAATTCTCGCCCATCTTCTCCTGAAGTTTTGATAATGACCAAGCTCCATCAATTTTACCTAAAATACCATCTACCTGTTTATTGGTCAAAATTACATTTCCACCCAAATCTAACAAGATATAGGCTCTATTCAAGGCTTCTATTGAAGATATTAACTTTGCTTTTTCTTTACTTAATTCATTTGTCCTTTCAATAACTTTCTTCTCTACAGACTCTTTTTCAACTTTTAATTCCTCTTCAAGCGCTCTTGAATCCTCCAACAAATTAATCATTGCGCCCTTGTTATCTTCAAGAAGCCTGTTTTGTTCTTGAGATTTTGCCAAAATTTTGGATAGCTCAGAAGTCTTTTCAATTACTCTTTGTTCCAATTCGGCATATGAACTTTTTAGCTTTTGTGCCATTTGGACATAGGCCCTTGAAAGATCTGCTATCTCATCATTTGTCTTGTTATCTATCTGTATATCAAAATCTCCATTCTCTATTTTTTTTGTAGCTACAATTAATTTAGATAATGGATTTAAGATAATTAGTCTGGCAACTACTAAAACAATTAAGATAATCGAAACAATTGAGACAAGTGATACTAAAACAATATTTTTAGTCTGTGAATTTAGTGCTTCATTTAAAACAGCAAGAGATATTACAATATCGTAAGTACCAACCACTTTTCCTGATAAATGCATTGGAACAATTACACTTAAAGCATTCGTGCCTTTATAAATTTCCTTATGATAACGACTTTTGTTTGTATTAAACGATTCCAAATTCTCTTTACTGTCTTCATCTAATGCTTCCTTTGTTAATTCAGAATCTTCAGTACTTACCAGCTGTTGAAACTTACCATCCTGTTCCAAATTCACAGATATCGCCAAAAGCTCTGGATCAAGCAGTAACAATTTAAGAAGTCGTTCTTTTAAACCTTCAGTATCTTTAAGGTCATTTTCTGATATGTTTGCGTCAAGTGATCTGGCTGTAGAATTTGCAAAGCCATAATAGATATCCTCAGTTATCCTTCTTTGTTGACTAGAAAAAAGATAGATTGAAAAGCCTCCAATAACAAAAGCTACCGACAACACAGTAATTACTAACTTTGAAAAGATATTTAATTTCATATACCAATTACCTACTAAACCAGATGCTCTCAAGCCTATCTAGGGTGCCGTTTCTTTTTAGTTTTGATAAACTGCCGTTTATTTTATTTAAGAGATCCTGATTATCCTTTGCAACAACAATCCCATAAAATTCTGAGGTAAATGGTTTTCCGACGACTTTAACTACTTGATTATTTTCTTGTACCATAGATACTCCTGCTGGGTAATCGATAATTAATGCTTCAATCTTACCTTGCTTTATATCTTTTAAAGCAAGTTCATAATCTGGATAAGCCATGAGATTTCCTTTTTCAACATACTTTTTTCCTTCTGTTTGACTTGTAGTGTTTGATTGTACACCAACCTTCGCATTCCTAAGATCGTCTACACTATTTATCTCACTATCTTTCCTGGCAACGATTATCTGGCCAGCGTTTAGGTACGGATTTGTAAAACTCATTGTCTTTTTCCTTTCGTCGGTAATAGTAACTGACGAGACAATGATATCCGTTTCTTTATTTGTTAATGCTTCAAAAATATCATCAAACGATATATTTTTAATTTCTATTTCAAACTTTAAGTCTTTAGCAATCTCATTAACAAGATCGATGTCAAAACCGATGATATTACCTTTATCATCAATATATTCAAGCGGAGGATAAGTTGCATCAGTAGCTACAATAATTTTTTCTCTAGTCTTAGATTTATTAATTGAATTGTCGTATACAAACCATAATCCAATAACTACAAATAGAAATACCAATATCAATATAAACTTATTCTTCATTTTTTAGTATCACCTCCCTTTTTTAATTTTTCATTTTCTCTCTTTAACTCCATCATCTTTAATTCTCTACCCACCATTAAATTATTTATTCTTTCGAGTTCAGTTGTTTTATCAATTAACTCCTGTTTGAATTTTGCAGACTCTGTGATGTCTTCACCACTAGCCAATGATGCGTAAATATTTCCAGATTCATCTTTCAAAAAAGTGTTGTGCCACAAAACTAACCTCTCAGCTCCATCAGTTGAGACTATCTTATTTTCAAGAATCTCTACTCCTGTTAAATCTCCCGATATTACCTTGGCAAAAACTTTTTTAATCCGCTCCCTATCACTTTCAGGAATAAATGTCTCAAACCAATTTTTACCAATTGCATCTTTGGCGTCAATTTTTAATATTTCAGAACCCTTTTTGTTTAACAAGGCAACTGTTCCATCTTTATTGATGACAACTATTATCATTCCAACCAAGTCAATATAAATGTCTGTCTTTTGTCTTTCTTTAGCCAAGGCTTCTTCAAGCTCTTTTTTCTCTGAGATTTCTGTAATAACAACAAGATCAGCAACTACTCTATTGTTTTCATCCCTAATAAGTTTGGCCTTAATTATTGAGGTTAGAATTGATTTATCTTTCCTAATAAATTCAAGATCATATGGAGGTAAATCTTGACCTAAAAATCGCTTAACTAAGCTCTGAAGGGCTTTTTTAACTGAATCGGCCGGCATTATCCCAGCGAGTGCAATATTTTTACCAATCAACTCATCCTCCGTGTACCCAAGCCAAGAACAAAGAGTTTTATTTACATAAATCATATTGCCAGTCTTACTTACAATTACTATGGCATCACTAGTAAGATCTGCAATTGTTTGAGAACCTAATTCCAATAATTTTTTTGTATCTATCATTTGCCTATTATTATTTTTATAACATCCGATTTTTGAAATTTATAATTTTCTAGATTAATGCTTTTACCAAAATCTGTTGGAGATTCTAAAATGTTTCCAGTTATCACATTTTCATAATTTCCTGCAGTAACCTTCAAATAACCCATGTTTTTTAACTCGTCTGTTAATTTCTTTGCTCGACCTGCAATTCCTGATCCATTTAAAACTTGGATCTCTGTATTTTTGTAATCTATTATTTGTGGTTTTTCCGTTGCAATTGGTGTTATAGTCGGTTCAATAACTATTTTTTTCTGATTGCTCTCTACTCTCTTGTAGTTATAGAATAAAAAAGAAGTCACTCCAATAACCAAGACAGTTATTAATATCCCTGTCCCAAAAACAATCTTGTCTTTCTTGGAAATCTCATCATCATTTTTCATCGGCAGTCTTAGGTACATCGCCTCGGCTGTGAGCAGAAATTATTTCTTTGACCATGTCAGAAACTTGCTTTGGCTCATATTCACTTTTAATAATATATTTAACAGCTCCCATAGAAAGAGCCTTTTCAACATCTTGCTGGCCAGCAAGGTTTGTAAGCATTACAACAGGAATTGATTTAATTTCAGGATCTGCCTTAATCTTTTCAAGGACCTCCAAACCGTTCATTTTAGGCATCATAACATCAAGAAGTACCACAGTAGGTTTAACGGATCTAACTTTTTCTAAACCAGCCTGACCATCAGTTGCCGTATCAACCTCATACCCATCAAAAGAAAAAATCTTCTGATACATCCTAAGCATTAAGGGATCGTCTTCAATAATTAATACTTTTGCCATATTTATTTAATTTGTTTTGAGATACTTACCGATATCATCTTTGCAGGTATCATGGTCAAAAACAAGAGGATGATCGTCCCCAAGAAAACAATTTCCAAAGTTTTTGCTGCAAGTCCTAAAACTTCAGCCTGTGATCTTCCTACAAAGAACATTCCAACAGTATTTCCTTCAACATTTTTTAAAGGAGAATAAACAGATAAATACGATTGATTTTGCCACCTTGTCTCGGCAATGTACGTCTCTCCTTTTGTTAACACTTTTTCCTTAATACTGATACTTCCCTCTTTTGTTCCAACTTCTCCTCCCGCACTTAATGTATCAGCTCCATAGATTGCAGACTTTAATCCTGTCAACTTTGAAAACCCATCAATGTATGAATTATCAATAATATCTCCAACCAAGACTCCTCCGTTTAACTCTCCCTCATTCATAACCGGAGAGCCCGCAATAATCATGACAACAGGAGCTATGGAATTATCTTTAACAACAATGTTTGAAGCTTCTTTTCCTTCTAAAATAAGCTTTACAAGTGAATCACCGGAGATTGAATCACCCTTACGTTCACTGTCTTCTGCCCTGAAGGTAACCAAGCCATCTTTATCAAAGATAGTTAAGGAATCGTGTTTAACATTTGTATTAGAATCAATAAGGGTTGGATTTATGGCTATCTGTTTGGCAGTTTGGAGCAATTCTTCTTTTCTTGCATTGAAAGCAAACTCCAATACCTTTGCTTCACTTGTCAATTCATTAAGTATCTGACTTTTTAAGTTATTGATAAGTAACCCGGTAAATCCGACCGTTACAATTAAGTAAATTGAAAGCACCAAAACCATCTGGATCATAAACAGCTGAGATTGAAATTGTTTTAATAAATACTTAAATACCCATCTTCCCAAAAACAAAATTACAAAAAATAATAGGATAAGACGAACTATCCAAAAAACTCCAAACGGGGCCAGTAAATTAAAAATTACAAGGTTTGTAGAGGAACTAAAATTATTCAAAGAATAGGTAAGTTCATAGAATGAAAGTATAAAAAATGAGATTGACGGAAAAAAAAGATGCCGTTCCAGCCCCACTGTAGAACGTCTGAAATAAAGTATGGCAACAATGGCAGCTAAAGAAGGTGACAGAAAAAGAAGTGGAGGAAGGGCAAGTACAAAAAACGCATTTAGCTTTGGTTTTGGTTGAAGTGGATCAACTAGTAAGCCTATGATTAGTAAGATATAACCCAGTAATCGAAGATAGATATCAAACTCAGTAAAAAGAGTTTGATAGTTTTTAATATCAGATAGAGTTATTCCCTCAATTTGCATCCCCCTGAATAAAAATGATATGGCAAGAATAATAAATCCAAACACCTTCCAAAGTTCTCTTTTATTCTTAAGTGCCTTATATGCATCATAGTAAAGCCAAGACACAGCCAAAAATACCAAAGACATAAAAACGTTCAAGGCAAAATTTAGATTTTCTAAGGCAAATACAGTCCACATAGGCAGTATGACTAACTATACTACATCTGCCCTTACACTTCTATCAGTTTTTGAATAGTTTCTCGATACTCTTTTGGACAAGATGAAGAATTATAAAATATATTCTTGTAGCACCTACCATAAATTGCCACATATTGATGACTTTTTATAATTTTTGTCAAAAAATCAGGTGAATATTTGTTTTCGTCATAGCTACATACGGCAATTATGTTTTTTGATGTTATAAATTTATCTACAAGTGCCTCGTACTCTACTACTTTGTCATTATCAATTGTTTTACCATCAATAAATGGTAATTCCCCAGCTACTCTAAGATTATTGTAACCATCGTCTTCTGCCTTTTGCAAAGAGACATCAAATGATGATATTAATTTATTGATATTTAGCAATCCATTTTCCAAATAGATTTTATTATCAATAAATTCTAATTGCTCCGAATCTAGATAACTTCTATATTCCTGTTTTACTCTATCTTCTAGGTTCAAATCTGCAATATAAAGACACTTATCATTTTCCGATAAACCTTTTGCCAAAATTGGAAATGTTATTAAGAATTGCTCTTCTAAATTTCTATAAATAGAATAGATATGTGACCCAACACCCATAGTGCTTACATCCATAGTCTTATTTTACTCCATTAGGTCAAGTAAAATATCAATCAAGTGTGTTTATCTCATCCATCACCTCTTGATAACTGATCTCTCCCACTTTCTCTTTTGCTACTTGGCCGAATCTATTTACAATCCAGGTAGTAGGTACCCCATTTAGATTAATGTCTGTTAAAATTTCACCATCTTTGTCAGCATAAATTTTTAGATCATAACCTCCTCTTCTTTGCATAAATTTGGCAACTGCTTCTTTTTCCTGCAGGAGAATTGGGAAAACTGTTATATCATTTTCATCTAAATCTACTAATTGTTTTAAGTATTCCCCGGAAAGAGGATGCCAAGATGAAAAAAGCCCCACAACGGAGGTCTTGCCACGGGTATTAAATGCACTAAATTCACCCAGATTAACATCAGGAAAGACAAAATTTGTATCTTTCCAAGATTTAATAGACATTACTTTAGGATTTATAATTACCTCATTACTCCAAAACTTAAATATATTAAATTTAGGAATAATTATGTCGTCATTAATATATGATGTCTCATTTATATCTAAAACATTACTAACATAAGTCTTTAGCCCTACTCTTAATCTTAGATAATATTTGCCCCTAGGAAGCATTAAGCCATAGCCTTTGGTTATTGTGGTGTCAATGGGGTTGACTTGCCCAAAAGTCAATCCATCCCAAACTACAAATTTTTTAATCAAATCATCATACCAATAGACTGTTATATTCCCCCCATCAAATTTTCCAAAATCATTAACTCTTAATTTTTGATTATCAACATTTAGCTCATTTCCTGCTCCATCTTCTGCTGTAAAGTTAATTTGGCAGTCAAAAGAATCTTTAAAATTTAATTTTGCAAACCAAAAACCATTGTCGGGATTTTGTGTTAAATCAGTTGAAAAATCTCCACACTTTAAATTTACTTTGTTTGGTCCTCCCGCAAATGAGACAATAATTTTATACTCAACACCTGCTAAAAGATTTGTGTATCCGCCACTATCACTTTCAATAATAATAGGTCCTGCCATAATTACAATTGGTCCAATTTTAGGAGGAAGTCTATCAATTATTATGCTTTTGGGCTTTGATTGAGCTTTATTTCCTGCTCCGTCCACAGCACGAACAATAAGTTTATAATCGCCGTCATCTAAGATATTTGGAGTAAATATGAACGTAATACTTTTTTCTCCCAAACCATCAGTCTCTAAAGGAGACCAGTTTACTCCCCCATCAATTGAATATTCAAGTTTAATAACTCTTGAGTTATCACTAACGGTCCCACTAATTTCTGGAGATTGTTCAAAAGCGTTACTCAAATCTGTCTTGATGGTAATTGACGGCCCTACTGTGTCAGGTGCTGGAGTTGTTACTCTTGTTTCTGTATTTGTTGTAGTTGTGGTTGTTGTAGTGTTAACAGTAACGGTTGTTGCCACTCCCGCATCACTTGCAGCTGTTGTGAAAGTGAATTCTTCAGTTGAAGTTGTATTTCCGGAAACATCAGAACTGTAAGCAACCGCATAATAAGTTGTATTTGCTGTTAATCCTGTTAACGCAATATTATGAGAAGTGGCAAGGGGACCTTCTTTACTTAAATTATAATCATCTGAAGTTACTGAATATTCCACCCTAGAAGTAGCTGATTCATTGGTTGTCCAAGTAACATTAGCTTGTGTGGCATAAATTCCCGTAACTGTTACATCGTTCATTGTAGGAGCTACCGTGTCACGAACACCCGAAATTGCAGTCCCTAATGTTCCTGTACAACTTACAAGCCCCGATCCGTCATTTGTCTGGACCGTCCAATTGGCCGAAGGCGCTTCATCCGCCCCCGAAACTCCATGATAATTAATATTTACAGTACTCCCCCCTGTAACCGTTCCCCCTGTTAATTCTGCAAATTCACTATCAGCATTTACACTCCAACCGGAAACTCCAAGATTTTCTAGTCTAAAATTAGTTGACGGTCTTATAATTTTTATTGTTGTTACTGTATTTAATCCTGTATTTGTAATTGAAAAACTAAAGTTTGTATCGGTTGATGTCTGAACTGAGGAAGGACTAACAATTGCAGTACAAGACCCTGAAGCTAATGTTTCTGGGGGATAAATAAAAAATAATAAAAAACAAACGCTTTGCAATAGAAAAGTAAGTAAGAACAGGAATTTGGTCATATATTTTAGTATACTTAATTTTGATAACTAAAGACATATGGCAGCACCATCATATACAACAGATTTAATTGACTGGATTGCAGATTCAGACATAACTGCATGGACTGAGTTAACAGGAGCTACTTCTGGAGGTGCTCCTGACGAACAAGACACTGAAAGTGCTTTGCAGGGAGTAAATTCATGTTCTCAAACCAATAGCGTATCAGGACTGTACTCTATGTGTAGAATTTTGACTAGTCCAGTCACTTTATCCACTGGACAGGTTTTTCTTGTTTGGCACGGGCATGGAGTAGCAACTGCTTTGAAAAGTTATGCAGATGGTGGATTGAAATTAGCGGTTGCATCTGCTGCTGCTAACTGGAAAGCGTGGGCTGTTGGTGGAAATGATGTTCCACCATTTCCTTATGCAAAATGGGTGAACAATCCCATAGACCCAACCTTGTCTTATGAATATTCTAATGGCACTCCTCCAACTGGTGCTACAGACATTTATGGTGTTGGAAGTATGTGTGATCTTACTGCTACGGTAGCAAAAGGACAACCACATATTGTCGACATGATTAGATATGGTAGGGCTGAAGCAAGAATTAATGGTGGAGAAGTTGGTAATTACGCTACATTTGCAGGGTTTGCAACAAAAAATGACTATAATGATGCGGTCAATGGATATAACAGATGGGGATTAATTCAAAAAACCGATGGTGGGTATCTTTGGAAGGGCTTAATGACTTTAGGATATTCTTCTGCCGTTAATTTTGTTGATTCAAATAAAAACATCTTTGTACAAGATACTCGCAAAGTTACTTCGACATTTAATAAGATTGAAGTCCGTCAAGCTACTTCAGTAATATCTTGGACAGGAATTTCTATTGCCTGTTTATCTCCAAGCACTACTGCTTCTAAAGGTGCTTTTGAAGTTATAGATAATGCAACGGTAGGGTTTGACACCTGCACTTTTGTAGATTTATCTACCTTTATTTTTCAATCAAACAGTACAATTGAGAGTACTACTTTTAGAAGATGCGACCAAATCACAGGTGGTGGAGCTACATTTGACACTTGCACCTTTACCAATAGTACAGCCGCAGTATCTTTAGTTTTAACTAATCTTAATCAGGCTACTGAATGTACGTTTGCAAGTGATGGTACAAATCACGCCATCGATTTGGGTACTATCTCAAGTACAACTTCAATGAACTGGAGTAATTATCTAACCGGATATGCAACAAGTGACGGTTCATCGGGAAATGAAGCAATTAAAGTTAATGTTGCCGTTTCCCAAACTCTAACTATTAATGTCGGTGCGGGATATTCAACCCCAAGCGTTTATAATACCGGTTCAGGGACTGTTAGTGTGGTTTCAGGGCAGGTTACAACAAGCGTCACTGTACAAGCCCTATCTGACGGAAGTGATATTTCAGAAGCAAGGGTTTTAGTTTGGGCTACGGATAACTCCAATAAGCTTCCAAATTCTGTTAGCTCAATCACAGGTAGTGTTATGACAGCAACGGTTACACAAAATACGCACGGCCTTGCAACAGGAGACTATGTGATTATTTCTGGAGTTACCAATGACGATGATTATAATGGAGTTTTCCAGATTAATGTAACCGACACTAACACATATACCTACACTACCACTGAAACGTTAAGTTCATCCCCTGCAACAGGAACAATTGTTGCCAAATGGGCTATTATATCAGGCGCAACAGATACAAATGGCTATATTGAAGACATTAGAAGTTTTGCTTCCCCTCAACCAATACAAGGTTGGGTCAGAAAAACTTCAGGAAGTCCTTACTACCAACAGGGTGCAATTTCTGGAACAATCAACACTTCCAGTGGTTTTTCTGTTACTGTTCAACTGGCTACTGATGAATAATATTATGATCAAAAACATACATAATCGTGAAGAATTTGAGGAGTCTGCCACCGAGTCACTTAAAGCTGAGGTCGACAAAGCAAGACAAACAAGAGATAAAATAAGGCTATTAGAAGATAATATTATCAAAAAAGAAGAAAATATCAGAAATTACAAAGCTACTTTTGAAGAATTGACAAAAGAACTAGTAATAATTCAGGCAAAGATGTATGCTGGTGGTACAACTTGATATGTCAAACAAAAATTGGATTAAACCACCGAACACTATTGCCCGCAAAGATCAAAGAGGTAAAGCACAAAAGTTAAGTTATTGGATTGATGAAAAGGGAAAATATCAACTCTACAGTAAAAACCAACTTGCTACCCTAAACATCTTAACAAACCTTAATCTGTTACTAATCCGTGCATTAATTCTTTTAGATACCTTAAAAGATATGGATGAGAATACTAAAATAAAAACACTGATTCGTCAAGATTACGCCAAATATGAAGCGGACAAATCCTCAGTTTTTAATCACCTTGTCGAATTAATGGCTGCTGTTCCAGATATCACTTTTGGGGAATTTTTAAACTTTATCTCAAGTAGTACTAAGCCTCAAGTCTTAAACAAAATGGGCCAAAAGACTCTTAAGGAAGTATTGGACGGGAAAAGCAAAGCTGTTGATGTTTTTTATAATTCTGATCGTTTCAAGAACAAATGATTATTGGCCGTTGACAGACTAATTTCGGATGGTTAATAATGATATAACATATGTCACTAGTAGCTACAGACTGGACAGTTACAAGATCGAATGGAAATATTAGATATACCGGAGCCGACCATAATGGCACTTCTCCCTCTTATGCCACCGTTATAGAATTCCACAGATGGTTGCAAGGATTGGCTGATGATGCGGTAGCTGTCGGCAATGACGAGCTTGACATCACCAACACCCTTCCTTCTCAACGTTCAACTGATAACATTATTACCCTCATTAATAGCTACAATATCGATGATACTGCAGCGGAACATCTTTACGACGGCTCAATTATTCAAAACGGTGGCGATGATATTTACGATGGTATCGTCAACTTCGGTAACGCCGGCGTAATGATTCAACTTATTCAAAATAGCGCCGTTTTGGCTGATGATTTTTGGAACTATTCAGAAGGTGGTACTCACACCGGATCTGCTAATGCTGCAATCTTAACTGATAGCACCAAAACTTGGACTGCTGACGAATGGATCGGCTACACAATTTATAATACTACCGATGCGAGCTGGGGTATAATCACTGACAACGACACCACCACCATTACTGCCACGCTCGTAGGTGGAACCGATAATGATTGGGATGCATCCGATGCTTATTTGATAGGTAAAGGGCTAAATCCAGACTCAACCGCCGGTATTTCTCACCGCTTTATGGTCCAAGTACGTAGCGGTGGCACAGATATCGACGGCAGAAAGTTGATTGGTACTTCACGCCGATATGGCTATACTTTTTCAGAGTTCTCAATTAATGGTACTTCCCGAGGTAATAACGTCTTAGCTTTAACTGACTCAGCCGATCTTAACAACACAACTTCATTGGGTACAGTGGCAGGTTGGACCACCATCGATAATACTACTGTCGGTTACAACGCCATGGATGTTGATGATAGCGGTGCAAACGAGTATTACTACTCTGAATGGGATAAAGACACCTACACCATCAACCAATTTTATGAACGAATGAAATATTTGTCTAGAGATGGTTCTGAGGCCACTCTCTATGGTTTAAGCGGTGAGTTATTCAGAGGCATTACCCACCAAGTTGCAATTGCAACTCCCGGAACTGGTACATGGGTTGAACCCGAAAGTTTGTCATGGGGCACTGGAGCAACAGCCGGCACAGGACAACTGCTTGCAGTAGATAATACCACTGCTTCTTCAACTACTGTCATGTACATACAACTTCTAACAGGTGTCGCTCCCAGCTCTAACCTCATTACAGGTAATGGTGGTGCTACTGGTACTGCTGGTACAGTCACTGAACGTACTATTTCTAAACCATTCTGCGGTGCCTCAACTGGTTCAGCCATCATCGGTGCTTACGGTTTTGGTATTGAAGAAGCCGACCTAAGTGCTAATGACAAGGTCACCGACCTTAGCAATACCGTCATCACGCCACCTAATAATGTAATCAATACTGTTAGTGGTTTGGTTAGTGGAGAAGACAGAGTCTTAGTTGCCCCTCGTTCAGGCACAGACACTAACGGCGATCCTGCGATTAACAAAGCTCAAATGACTATTGCCACTACGGCCTTAACAACTGACAATGTTGTTTCAATTGAGGTAAACGACATCGACTCAGCTACAATGTATCCCCCATCATCGGGATATATTCGTGTCATCGACGATGACGGTTTTGAGAGACGCTTACATTACTCCGCATTGAATGCCACCACCAACGTTTTTACTATCGACACTACTGATGGTAATGAAGATTTTGGAGGTGCACAAGGCAGTGGAACATATCAAGCTTCCATTGGCAATAGTGTCTACTTTGCCTATATCGATGAATTGGCCTCGGACACTACCGCAACCTTCACAAGCGTACATTCTTCCGGTACCTTGAACTTGGTAATCATTGTCCGAGACGGCGGTGGTACTCCAATTAAGCAGTACATTGCTTCTTGGACCCAAACCAGTTCTAACCAGACCGCTAACGTCATCCGAACCAGCGACACATAAAATATATGGCATCTTTTAATAACTTAAATAAAACAATACTTTATACAAAAGTAAGATCTCGCAATGATGCTATAAAATTAAGAGAGGAAGTTGTGGAAATTTCAGGACAAGGAAAAAGTGTCGTCATCTTTTTTAGCAAACGCTATCATTTACAATTAGCTCCCGGACATGATCCTTATCTAGTCCGACAGGAAATTAATGATTGGTTGAGCAAACATAAACATAGCTCTCCCAAAACAGAGCCTGAGGCGGTTCAGTCGGTAACGACCGAAAGTGAGGACAAGCCCAAGAACACACCAGAAAGGGATGCTGGTGGTAAATTTGTAAGTAAAAAACAAAATACTCAAAAAGTAGATTCTCCTACTAATACAAATCCTCCAAATAAAAAGAGCTTCTGGGATTCATTAAGATGAAGAACACCACCAGCTTACACAGGTGGTTTCTGCTTCATTCAAACCTTATGTTTTGAATGATAGCATTGAAAACTTTGCCATAAGTCACTATCATTAAGCTTATGAATCAAAACATGACTCGCAATCAAAACAAAATGGAGCCGGGAGAAAAAGAATTAAGAGAAGTTTTTGAGAAAACCACTATCAACAATATCAATGCAATAATTGCATATAATGAACAAACTCAAATATTAGTTGATACCTTGGAAGGAAAAGTCAGAGACTTGGATGGAGTCATAAGACAATATGACACAACGATTGATACCATTCGAAAACAACTTGTAGTGTTACAAACAAAAGTTTTCCAAGGAGGAAGTTGACATGGCAATTTCTATTGATCCCCTAACTCATGTAATTAACATCCCCAAGGCAGACATGACCCTTGTCCAAGCCTCACCAGAAATTCGAGAATTGGATCTTGATGTTTTTAGATTACAACTTAAGGCATATGAAGCAGCCGAATACGGAATCTATCTTTTAAAAACCCACAATCACAACACCGAAGTAACTTTGGGTACACTTACTTTCGCCAGAGTTATTGAAATTCTTCCCCCCTATACTGTCACCTTTGAAGATGGTCAGTATGCAGTCAACTTGGTTAATGCCAATAGCAATGTTAGCGATAGAACGAATGTCAATCAAGTTTCAGTCAGGTCTTCAAACTCGGCTGGACTGGTCGCTGCTACATCCACTGTTACTTCAGATGATGTTAATGCAATCGCCGACGCGGTCTGGAATGAACTTATTGCCGATCACACAAGTATTTCTGGTAGCGCAGCTAAAATTCTTAAAGATACAAAACTAAAGGCTACCCTAGCTTCACTTAAGTAAGTTCTTTCGCCATCTACTCTCTTATATTTTATTAACAATAAATTTTCTAATTAACCTCTGACTTACATTAATTACAAATCCTAGAATAATTGCTAAATAAAAATTTGATATCCCAAATCCTGTAAATTGCCCCATATGTGCCGTTATCCAAATACCAATCGTGTTAGCCAATAAAAACCAAAAAAATGATTTAGAACTATCTAATTTGATATCTTTTGCTAGTATTAAATCCCAGAAAATCCAGACTACAAAAGTTATCCAAAACCCTGAATAGATTGAGGCCTCAAGACCCGTCAACTTCCAAGTACCTAATCCAAAATTTTCAGGAAATAGATAATGAAAAAAAGAAAGAAAAAAAGAATTAATAAACCAGTAGGAGAAATAAAGCAAATGGTTATACATATAATACTTACTTGATTATATTATAAATTTACAATATTATCTTCTTAAATATGAAAAAAGAAATTGTCTTTGTAATTGCTGTAGGATTATTTTTGTTTGCCTATATCTTAGATTATTTTGCGGGGCCTATTAATTTAAGTGTCAAAAGTCCTTTGATTTTTTTAGATATAAAGTATTTTAATCTCTACCCCATGACTTTTGTGGCGGTAGCAGTCCGAACTACTGCTTTGGTAATTTCTGTTGCCTTGATTTTATCTACAATAGAAAAACATTACTCAACCAAAATAATAATTTCTCTATTCTTGGCGTTTGTTGCTGAGATTTATGCCTTCCAACAGTTGGCAACAGGAGCAAAGATTACTCCAGTTCTTTGGACATTAGCAATTTCATATGCGGGTGCAGGTTTAATCATTCCTGTTATTTTTTATATTTTTGCAAGTATTACCCATCTCTTAATTCCACAGTCTAAAAACGCAACTCATCTTTCTGAGCCTCAAAATAATTCATCTGATTCTTCTTCTGTCTTAAACCCATAATTCATAGTCCCCTATTGCCTACAATTAACTTTTGTTTTACGATCTTTCGAGAATCCTCTTGTCTGATATCGAATTTTGTTTTATGATTGACCTTATGGGAAATATTGGTTTACCTGAGATTATTTTAGGGATCTTAGTCTTAATAATCTTCTTCGGCAGTAAGAAGATGACCGAGATGGCAAGAAGCGCCGGTGAAGCGGGACGTGAACTTAAGAAAATCAAAAAAGAATATGAGGACGCAAAGACAGAAGTAGTAAAAACAGAAAGTATTAAAACAAAAACGGGAGGAGGTGCTTCCAAAGATGTCTAGGTTGGGAACAACTGAAGTTATTGTATTATCAGTATTGGTATTGGTTTTTTTTGGCAGTAAGAAATTACCAGAATTTATAAAGTCAATTGGAATGGCTGTCAAAGAATTTAAGAAATCTGTAAGTGAACAGTAATACAACAGTACAAGAAAATATTAACCGCTATCTCCCCCTTCTTTCCGAAGTAAGGAGACGTATTCTTTTTGTCTTTTCAATATTTCTTCTTTTTGGAGTAGTGGGTTTTTTCTACTACGAGAAAATAATTGTTTTTATTATTGATATGATTGACTTGGGAGAGGTTAATATCGTCTTTACTTCTCCATTTCAATTTTTAAATCTTGCAATTAGTTCGTCTTTATTAATAGGTACAATTGCGACAATACCACTCTTACTATATCAAGTTCTCCATTTTTTAAAGCCTGCATTAAAATCAAAAGAGTATAGATCAATAATTGCCTTTATGCCCCTTTCGATAGTTTTGTTTCTAGGAGGTTTTACTTTTGGTTTTTTCATGATGAAATATGTTGTCTCTATTTTCTACTCCAAATCTCTTGAATTGGATATTGGAAATATGCTTGACATTAGTAAACTTTTAAGCCAAATACTTGTTACTTCAAGTTTGATGGGTGTTGCTTTTCAGTACCCTATTGTAATGAGTTTATTAATGAGGTTTAAGGTTGTATCTCTTGCCACGTTTGTTAAACAAAGACCAATTGCATACATGGTGGCTTTATCTTTTGCTGCTTTGATGCCTCCAACTGACATTTTATCCTTGATTCTTTTAACTCTTCCACTTATACTCTTGTTTGAAATAACCTTGTTCTTAAACAAGATATTTACAAAAATTTAGGAAAGGAAGTGATTTAAATTGTTAAGTAATATAGGAACGACTGAAATTATAATTATTGCTATAGTCCTACTTGTTCTTTTTGGAGGCAAAAAACTTCCAGAACTTGGAAAAGGAATTGGAGATTCTATCAAAGAATTTAAAAAATCAGTAAGCTCAAAGTCTGAAAATTAATTAAGATGATCTATTTGTTTTCTTTAATTGGTCCTTTCTTTCTTTTGTTGGTTGAAAAAGTGCTTCCCTACCCATATCTCGTCGAGGAAGTCTATAAATTCTTTTTAACCAAATCTACAAATTCCACTAAAGTAGCTATTGCCTTGGGGTTTTTGTTTTCTCTTTCCGAAGCTATCTTTTATCTTCTTAATCCCAACTATTCTTTATTTAATGTTAACTATTTTCTACTGCGACTCTTGGCCGTAACTCCGCTACACATCTCAACTATTCTAATCATGCAGTATATGAATAAAAAGTCTCTTTCGTGGCTAGGTTTAATTTTAGCAGTTGCAATTCACTACCTATTTAATTCGCTTAGTACGTTTTGAGGATCAACGAAAGCTTCCTTTTGATCAAAAACCACCTTTACCCTTTTCTCTCCTCTTTCAATCTCTACCGCCACTTTCCCAGAATCTACAATTTCTAAAACTGCTTCATCTGTCTCGTTTTGGTAAGTTTTTACGACTCCAGAGATGTCAACCAGTTTTACAATCTTTATAGTCTTGTAATCGATTGTAGTGGTTCCCAGGACCTCTTTACTTTGGTTGGCGTAAACTGGTAAAACCATTTTCTTAACAACTATTGATGAAGCAAGTCCTGAGATTGTTGCGACAACCAAAAAGACGGCTAATTTGTCAAAGCCATTTGCTTTACCTTGTTTATTAATTCCTTGAGTAGCTTTGACATTTACTTTCTTTGCTTCTATTCCAAGAAGTCTTTTCATATAAATTGTCATGAAGACAAATCCTGTGGCTATTGCAATTACTATTCCCCAGACGGCTATGGCTTGGCTTCCACCGACAAAACCTAATATTGATCCTGATGATGAAGCAAGACCCACCAATTCTTTTAATCTATCCAATTTCTCTTTGGCTGAGATTATCTCTATTTGTGCTTCTCTGTATGATTTTATTTTGGCTTCAGGTGTAATCCCATCTTTCAAGAAATCTCTAGCCCTTGTGAGATTTATATCAATTTCACTTTTTAAGGTTACTCCTTGGGCAAAATATGAAGTATTTTGTAAAGTCTTTCCCAAGTCTTCCGCCTGCTTTGACAAGCTACTAATCTCTGCTTCAGAAATTTGCCAGACATCTTGAACTCTTACGTTAACCGTTTTTGTTTCCCCAGCTCTTAAAGTAAAATTACCTTCAACATAAAGTTGATCTTTTTCAGTATCGTATTTAACTTCAACACCGGTATCGGTTTCAATAATGTGTTCCTTCTTAAGTTCCTTTGGAAGGTAATATTTTAGAGGAACATCTTGGGAAATTAAAGTTGAAGGATTGGTAATTAAAGTCTTAATTACAATGCTTCCTTCCTCCATCCAATTAGCAGAAAGGGCCAACTTTTGTCCATTAAGCATTAATTTTTTATTTGTAAGAAGAAGAGCTCTTAATGCTAAGGCCTTATTTTTTATTTTCTTGGCACCGGTTATATCAGAATATCTTGGCTCAATTATTAAACTTCCTTTTGGCACTTTGTTAATGGCTAAAACATTTTTACCTATCAAGTCAACCTCCGATTTAGCCTCCAGATATTTATTCTCGTCCCACGAACCAAGGACTCCGGCAATTTTTGATAAATTTGAATCAATCGTTTTGGATATAGCCTCATATTCTGTTATTTTTTTGTTTAACAAGCTTAAAGTCTTTTCAGAAGATGACAGATAAGACACTAAGCTTGAAACTTCCTTTTGAAGTGTTTTTGATTTTCCATAACTTGATATCCCAGCCTCAATAAAAGCGATTGATTCATAAACAGAATTTATTTCTTCTTTTAAGTCATCGCTCTCCTTTAAACCCCAAGTACTCTTTAAAAAATTTATTCTACCGAAAAAAGAATCGTCTGAAGATGAATCTGATTCATTACCAATTAAGTTTTTAGATTCAGCCAAAATATCTAATATTTCCCTATCACTTAAGCTCGACCAATTTTTATTTACTTTTAGAAAAGATGAATTTAAATAAAGTAAATTTATGTATATTTCATTGGCGACAGTTTTGCTTTCTTCAATTTTTTCTCCAAGATCAACATCTCCGACTTCTTCTAAGCTATTTTCAATTATTGGTTTATTAACTAATTGTTCCAACAGTAGTCTGGTCTCACTAGAGTTTGTCTTAATTTCCGTTACATCTGTAGTAGTAATTATATTGGTAATATTTTCACCACTTGTTAATTTTCTTGTCGAATAGTTCCATATATCAGAAATCAGACTGTTAAATCCTGTTAAAGTCCTACCCGAATAACCCCAAACCGCAGTTGAAATATCAGAAGTTGATGGTGCTGGACTTGAACTGGTAGCTGCAGAAATCTCAAAACTTTTATCTATACAAAGATGATCAGATCCTGAATCACAACAAATTTCTGCCCTGTAATAACCTTCGGTTGTAGGACTGGTAAATGTATCTCCATACCAACCATCGGTTGTGGAAACTAAGGCTTGATCGGTAATATTATCAGAACCATCAGGATTTTTAACATTCAGAGTGCAGGTTGCTGAAGTTATGGGTAAATAGCTATCATCATATAAAAACTCTCCAACTGTGGTATCTGCCAATACTGGGCTTGCCATGATAAACAAAGAAGCTACCCCCAATATGGGAGTAGCTATCTTAATATATAATTTACTTTGGGCAGGATACATATTACTTTCCTTTCACTGCATTCTTGAACTCTTTAATAGAATCGCCGATTCCTTTTGCAAGTTCTGGGAGTTTTTTACCTCCAAAGAAAACCAAAAGCAAAACAGCAATTACTATAATTTCAGTTGCTCCTATATTTTTTAACATTTATTTAAAACTTCACCTCTCTTTCCTTAGATAATAGTATGGTCCTTTAGGAAATATGTTGTCAAGAGGCAATTTATACGTATAACAATCACGTCTTATTCTTATCTATTTTGAATAATTCAGGATCAAAATTATTGATAAATACCACTTGACAGTAATGATAATATCCTGATAAGATTACTTTCAATGCTCAACTTGACCTATCATCTCTCAGATACAATTCAAGAAAACTTAAAAAGAATTGATGAACTTAGAACAAAAATCCTATTAACCCCCATTTCACCAAAACAAGAGATGAAATTAAGATATGAGGCAAATATTTCCAAATCTTATTGGGCTTTGACACTCGCCGATAATCCTCTAACTAAAGCTCAAATTGTCAAACTATTAAATAATCCCCTTCCCAAGAAGCTGACTGATCCTCAAAAAGAAATTGTCGGATATTTAAATGCCTTAAGTTACATTCATAATTATTGGTCTGGGCAAAATAAACAGATTACAACAAGAACTGTTCTTGATCTTTATGACCTGTCTTGCAAAAAGGTTTTTGGGTCAACGCTCACATATTACAAATCAAAAATCAGTGAGGTAGAAAAAATTCTTAACTTCATCCAATCAGGCAACGACAACCCAATTATCAAAGCAGGACTTATACAAATCGGAATTATCAAACTTTCACCGTTTGAAAATGGAACAGGGCGTGTTGCAAGGCTACTTTCTCATCTTGTATTATCCCAACACGCTTACGATCTAAGGGGGCTTATGGTTATTGAGAATTATTATAGAAACGATCTAATTTCACTTAAAGAGGTAACGGCTTCAATTGAAAAATACAAAAATGCAACTCTTTGGCTTGAATATTTTACAGAAGGGATAAAGATAGCCATGATATCTGTTAAAGATAGCCTAAATCTGGAATCTCCAACACAATCTGGTTGGAAACTGACAGAAAGGCAAAACAAAATTTTAGAAAAATTAGAAAACCCCGATCTAAAGATCACAAACAAGTTGGTCCAAAGCACTTTTGGCGTGAGTCAAATTACAGCTTCAAGAGATTTATCAAAGATGGCAAACCTTGGAATACTTCTTCCTCATGGTAAAGGAAGGTCAATCTTTTACACAAAGGTTTGATGTTTTACTAAAAAACAAATAGTTATGTGGACTGTGGCGGAATTGAACCGCCCTTTCTGCAATGCGAATGCAGTGTATTACCGATATACTAACAGCCCAAAAAATTAATAACTTATTTCAAAGATACTAGCTGTATTAGGTTCAAAGGTCAATAAAACATCGTATGAGTTAGTCTCTGATTTTATCTTTTGTTCACTGACCTTTCCACTAAAATCAATTCTTTTTAGGTTGAATTCATTACTTTTAAGGTTAATAACTTTAACTGGTACTGCTTCTCTATTTTTACCCTGGTTATCATAATTAACAATCAAAAATATTACCTTTCCGTTTTTTTCTTTGGCAATAGCCTTTATCCAAGAACCGTTTCCACTAACAAATATGTTAGTCCCTCCGTTTAGATTATTCAAAAACTGAATCGCCCGGTACCTAGGTTTAACCTCAGGAGTACCAAATTTCTCATGGGTAATAATCCCCCACCTGCCCCAATTCTTAGTAGGACCCGGTCCATCTTTAATTTCAAAATTAAATAGTTTATCGACTTTTCCTTCTAAAGTAACGGCTGTAGCTATCGTGTGCATTGCCCCAAAGTAGTTGTCATTTACGTCATTGTTTTCACTATCAGGTCCAAGCTCTGAAATAACAGTTTCAAGACCAGAATAATGGCTAGCCCCTTCAAAATCTTGTTCATAATCATCTAGATTCAAAGAGTATCTATGCCAACTTATAAAATCTAGTCTTACATTATTCTCTTTACAAAAGATGATCAGTTTATTCATCCAGTTTTCATAAAAACCAGTTGTTGCTGGACCCCCAAACTTAAAACTATTTACATTATTAGCCTCCTTGGCCCCCTTTGCTGAATGGATGTATAAGTCCAAATAGCTTTTCTCCCCCGTAATTTTATAACCGCCAAAAAGATCCGGTTCATTCCACACTTCATAGTAAACATCAGAGATTGCCAAATTAGATCTGCCGCTAACGTGTTCAATTGTTGTCTTAACAACTGTTTCCCAATCTTCCCAATTTGTAGGATAATCGTTTACATCTCCACTCTTAGAAATACTTGGGGGCATATAAGAAAGAGAGATAAACGGTTTGGCACCAATTGATTTGATATCTTCTAGATAAAGATCAAACTCGGCCCAATTGAAATTTAACTTTCCGGATCCGTCTTTACTAACCACATTGTAATAGTCAAAAACATGGTCAATTCTTATGTATTTTGGTTGTAAAGCCCTAGTCAAATCAATAACAGGCAGGAGTTGTCTACCCCTTTCTTCTCCCCCTTGAGCTAAATACCTCCAGTTTTCGGATTTTCCACCAACTATGTTTCCAGCGTCAATGATAATATTTGCCTTTGTCCCAAAGGCCTTACCAAAAAAATTTGTTTTTTGGTTAAGTAGTATTAAAGAGATTGGTACGGAAGCTAAAATTATGAAGGTAAATAAAAGTTTTTTTGTATTTTTCATTTAAGAACAGTTAATGGACTGAGTTTTACTCCATTTTTAGCAACCTCAAAATGTAGATGTGTTCCAGTTGATCTTCCTGTTGAACCCATCTTCCCTATAGAATTTCCTCTATCAACCCTTTGTCCTACATTTACATAAATTTGAGAAAGATGCCCGTATAGTGTTGAATATCCGTTTCCATGGTCGATTCGAACATGACATCCATACCCCCAATTTAGACAACCTGCGTAAGTGACAATTCCAGCATCAGCTGCTAGTACATTCGGCCCTCCTTTATTGGCAATATCAAGTCCCGGATGATACCATGCAAAGTTTTGGGAGATTGAACCACTTGCTGGCCAAACAAAATTACCAGAAGCAACAACGTACCCAGCATCAGGAGTAATTTGTCTAATTCTCGGCGAGGTTATAGTTTCAGCAGGTTTAATTCCGTCGGGAACGATTATAATCTGTCCAATGGCAAGTTCAAATGTTTCGTCATTACTAAATGTGTTAAACGGAAAATCAACCATTCCCTGTGCTTCTGTATCATAACGTTTCGCAATAGAATAAACCGTATCACCTTTAACCACTTTGTGGGCTATTCCCTTAACAGGCAATATTTGAAGTGTTTGACCTACTTTAATCTTATCTTTAGTCAAATCATTTTGCCATCTAATTGTATCCTCATCTATTCCGAATTTTTGAGCAATAGAGGCTACAGTATCCCCTTCTTCGACCTTATATTCTTTAATTCCATCTCTTACTTTTTCGGAAATGAGTGTTTCTATCCCATCTGATTCTGTTGTAGCCGATAAAACTGCGGGGTTTGAGTCAACTTCCCAAGGATTGACACTTCTACCTGGAAACTCTTGGGCTATAACTGGAGCAATTATCATACCAACACCAGCTAAGCCCGCCATGCCAGTATGAACCAATTTTCTTGAGAGTTTTCCCCTTTGTTTATAAAGAGAAGAAACAAAAACATTTTTGTTTTCAGTAAAAGCAAGAAATGAAAAATGAAATTTTTTCTTTAAGTAAAAGCCAAGTTCTTTTATAAATATCTTTACATCTTCATAAACAACAATTAATTCTTCCATTTGAAGGTTCATTATATCAAATTAAAGACTAGACTGTCTAAGTAACAAATTAAACCGTTTTGAGGGAATCTAAGAAGGTGTCGTTATTTTTGGTTTTAAGCAACTTTCCAAGAAGAGTTTCTGTCCTATCATCCTCATTAATCATATCAATCATGCGTCTTAAAGTATTTACCTTTGTCAGTTTTTCTCTACCAAATAAAAGTTCATCTTGCCTAGTTCCTGATTTAGAAACATCAATTGCAGGAAAAACTCTTTTTTCTGCAAGTTTACGGGTAAGGTGAAGTTCCATATTTCCAGTTCCTTTAAATTCTTCATACACTAAATCGTCCATCCTACTTCCGGTATCAACTAAACAAGTCCCAATAATTGTTAGACTTCCCGCATTTTCTATTTTTCTAGCTGCTCCAAAGAACTTTTTAGCAGGATACAAGGCAACAGGGTCAAAACCTCCTGTTAGAGTCCTACCTGATGTAGGAAGGGCCAAGTTGTAAGCTCTTGCCATTCTGGTTATGGAATCAAGAAGAATAACAACATCTTTACCATTTTCAACTAATCTTTTAGCTCTTTCTAGGGCTAACTCTCCCACTCTAGTTTGATCACTAGGAGCTTCATCAAAATTAGATGCCCCCACTTCACCCTTACCATCTGTAACTTTTTGCATGTTTCTTAAAATATCAGTTACTTCCTCGGGTCGTTCTCCAATTAAAACTGCCATTAAATGAACTCTTTCTTTATAATTTTCAGCAATTCCAGCAATGATATCCTTAACTAACCAAGTTTTACCAGCCTTAGGAGGCGAAACAACCAGTGCTCTTTGACCAAAACCGATTGGGGCTACTAAATCTACCATTCTAGTTGTTAAAACGTCGTCAGTGGTTTCTAATTTTATTTGTTCATCAGGGTAGATTGCTAAAAGATCATCGAAATTAACTCTTTCTCTTGCCAAAAATTTTTCTACATCTTCACTATTGACCTTTTCAACTTTTAAAAGACCCCAATATCTTTCGTTTTCCTTAGGTCTTCTTGCCTGTCCTCCAATTAAGTCACCAACCCTTAAGTTAAATCTTCTAATTTGAGAGCTAGAAATATAAATATCATCAGCAGATGGAGCAAAGTTTTTAGGTCTTAAAAGACCTGATCCTTCATGAGCAATGTCCAATACTCCTTCTACATATTCTGTAGGGAGATTTGCATCTGGGATTTGTCTTTCAAACCCAGTACTTTGCACACCTGAAGGTTTTCCAACCAAATCGGCTGTGTTCGTTGATGTAACTGGCTCGTCTTTTTGCATGAATTATAATAACTAACTAAAGAAGCTAACTCTACTTTACTTTCTTGATTGTACTATTAAGTAGACGGTTGTCAAGCCCAAAACTAGAAATCCTATCCATTCCAAAAACTGTGGCCAGAAAATAATCCATGTAATAGATTCCGATTGGGTGTTGTCCGCTGATACTACCCAACCATTACTCCAGGAGTTTACTTTTACATGTTCCAATATTTTTTTATTTGAAATAGCAATCCAGCCTTCATCGTACCCTTGTCCAAGTTGTAATACACCACTTCCGGTTGTTTTTATTTTATAAATTGAAGTTCCGGTCTTATTTACTTCCAAAATTTTCAGATTGCCTGTTTTTTCAAATTGTCCTTTTGAATCAATGTATAAATTTTGAACCAAATTTAAATCAAACGGAATAAATTCAACTGCTTCTACCGTATTTTCTGAAGCAATTCTTCCAAATGATCTTGTTTCTACATTTACAGTATATCCACTTCCTTCTTTTTCTTTAGGATAAACAACAAAGTATTCATCAAACTCCCCTTCTTTCATCAACTCTTCCAATTCCACTCTCATGGTATCCCAATTGTATAAATATATTTTTAAGGATCTTCCTTTTAAGTTTTGACCCTTAATTCTTAAGACATATGCATCTTTATATGAAAGATCTGGATAGGCAAAATAGTCACAGGATACTCCACCTCCCGTTGATTTATAACTTCTACCCTCTAACAAGTTCTCTTTATAAACATTACCCACTTTTTTAAGATCACAGTTAAAAGCATCTTTGAATCCATGATTTTCTTCAAATGTTTCACTTGCCTTATCGGTTATTTCCAATTTAACCTCCGAGTTGGTTTCTTTATTGGTAAACAGTAGTTGATCATTTGTCACTCCTATGTCTACCGGGCCTCTAAAATCAAAGTTTACAAATGGAAATCCCAAGCCATTTTTATCCTCAAAATAATTTCCATATTTTAGATAAAGAGGATTTGTTTTTGAATAATTTAAATCAGCATCTATTAAGAAGTACTTATCAAACGTAGTAATGTTATCTTTATTTTCAATTCCTGTATCATAAATTGTCAAAAATCCAAACTTGGCCACCTCTTTAATGTTCAATTCTGAAAAAAGGTTTTTTATATCATCTAGCCTTAGTAATTCACTGTTTCCTCCTGCATCAATAATTGATTCATCCAAAAGTAAATATTTCAACTTATATCTTTCAAAAATACTTTTTAACTCTTCTGTCTCTCCATCATAAAGAGCTTTTGATGCCTGAAGATAGAATGTCTCGTTAAATGGACTCCATCTATCATAATCCCTGACAAGTAATGGATTAGAAATGCCAAATCCTAAAAATCCTGAACCCTGATAGCCCCAGTTATTGTATTCCCATCCCCAAGGGGTATTTAAGGGCATTAAAGCAATACGGTCATCGGAGTGTGTATTAAACCATTTAAACACTTCAAAATACTCGTTTGGTATTTGTTTTTTTACAACATTACTTATTAAATTTCCATAAAAGGCAGGCTTCATTAGAAAAAATAAAGAAATAGAGATGACAACAGTCACAAGAAATGATAAGGGATATTTAATTGCCTTATGTTTAATCAAATCGATTAAAAAATTAAAAAAGTAACCAAAAAAATAAGATGTAACCAATAAGAATGATATTGAAAACTTTGTAAACGGAGTTCTTAAACCCTCTCTAATTAAATCTGAACTTTTATAAAGATAGTTATATATTCCACCAGTAGGCCCATTGAGATTAAAAAGAAAAAATAAGCTAAATAATCCCAAAGTAAAAAAGGATATGCCCACCTTATCAAGTTTAATAATTGAAATAAGTAAGCCGAGAATTGAAATTATAGAAACAACGTATGCTATGTTTGATACCCAAGGTGAATTTAAATGCGTATTCCACTCAATCATTAAATTATCAAATTGATTTGTATCAAAATCATATATTCTCCAATCAAAAAGAAAATTTTTATTGATTAAAACATCTTTCCAATTTCCAAAATCTTGGTTTCTGATAAAAGCCTCGGGGCTAAAAAGTATATTTATCTTTGCGTTAGAAACATCACTTCCCACACTTTTTATTGAATATAGGTTGGGTAAGATCCAATACAAATTTAGTAGAGAAGTTATTGCCAATATAAGAAATGTTCTTTTGATAACAATCTTTTTACGTTCAAAAATATTGAAAAAAAACAAAAATACTATTAGCCCTCCAATATAAGCATAGAAAAGTGTTGCAGCGTAGGCCATTGGAGAGGCTAAAATTGTAACTATACTAAACCATAATAAATCCTTTTTATTACCCTCTTTTAAATATTTTATGAGCAATAAATATAGCCAAGGTATAAAAGCAAAAGCAACATTAAACATTTCAAACGGAACAATAAAGTGTTGCAGAGTGCCAAGATTCAACATATAAAATAGAGAACCCAAAAAAGAAGACACAGAGTTAGTTAGTTTGCTTTTTTTACTTAATAGACAATTTAAGAGGAAATAAACACCCAAGGGTCCTAATACAAAAGTTAAGGATAAATAAGAATACCTAATTAAATTTTGAGGCAAGACTATAGATAATATCCAAATGGAAATAATTCTGGGCAAATCTGCCATATGTGAATGTATTGCTACACTCCCCAATCCTTGATCTTCTCTCCAGACACCCCAAAATGTGCGATAGAGAGAATCTTTAAAATTAAATTCGGAATGCAAAGAATCCCAACCCATTAAAGAAGTATTGGGAACATAATTTTTCCACACCAAAAACAAAGTTATAAAAACCAAAAAAGCAGGAAAGAAAATTCCTGCTATATTATGGAAAGTAATTTTTTTCACGGCCTCAATTAATAATACTACAATATTATTAACTCAGGTCGTGCGATGTAGTGTAATGCTCTTGTTTTCAGTTAAGAAAATAAGTGATTACATACACTACATCGCGATCGAGGCTAACATTTAGGTGTTTAACGGGAGACCTTTGTCTCAAGCATGAGCAGGGGCTCATTTCCTGATACGAAGACTACTCGCACGTTAACACCGTGACAACCCGTAGGAACGGAGCAGTTGCCACCAGCGTTGGTGAAGCCATTCGGATTGAGCGTAGAGCTGAGATTCATCATTGCATTACTGCCTTGACTCGTCAGAGCCCATATTGCCATATCCAAGGCTTTCCCATTGAAATACCGTGCATGCAGGCGGAACCCTTGATTGAAAACTCCAGTAATGTCACGAGTGACATCTCCATTGTTCACAATCACGAGCATACAGCCATAGCCAGTACCACCCTCTTCGCAGGAACCAATGTTTGGAACATTGTAATCCCCTGTGAAGTAAAAATAGTGGCGTGTAGCAACCGGAACGCGACATGCTTCGCCAGCAAGTTGCTGACAAAAATTGCTTTCCGGGTTGGCGTATTCGAGCCCGTCAGGAACACACAGCTTGCTCGGATCATCAGCACATGTTACTACCCTAAAATCAGGAACCAAGGGGTTCGGGATATTTGGGAACGTGGGCCAAAGCTCCGGAGCAATTTCGCGCCATGTCCACTTCTCAGCATCCTGCCGAAAAGTCGTTCCATCTCCTCGATCGAAATCAGCGCCTGAAAACCAGGTGATGGTCCAATCGTTGGAACTGGTGACTTGGTTTACCACTGCAGCGGGTGCTACAGTTGCGACAATGGCCGTTGAAACAGTCGTCGCTGGTACAACCTGAGTCGGATATGGTGTGTAAGTCGGCAAAGCCGTATAAGTTGGCTGCACTGACTGTACCGTTGGGGTTGCGGAAGCAACCTTTGTTTCGCTCGTTGGCAAAGCCGAACAAGCGCTGAGTATTACACCCAGTAAAACCACGATCAAGATTTTCTTCATTTTTTCTCCTTACCGATTTTATTTTTCGGTTTTCGGTAGCTTACTATGGCCCATATTATTCCCCCGATGATAGCCAGAAAACCGGCTGTCATTAGAACCATATCAGACAAACCAAATCCTGCTTGCTGCAGAATTGCCACCAGTTTTCCACCCTCTAGGATTACTCCGACAAGGATGCCGATAGCAAGAACAGCGAAAGGTCCAGACTTCTCCACCTCAGCGACAAATTTTGTCACTCTGTTGTGGCCGAAGATGAACCACGCCATAGTAGCCAAAAAAACACGGCTACCAAATACGATCGCCTCATGGTCGGCTTTAATACCAAACCAATTTAGCGATTGCGGGACGACGGCAAAAAACAACATGCCGGTCCCCACGACTACCGTGACGAAAAGCCACAGTAAAGACCCTGTTTTTCTTAGGGGCGAACTACTTTCCATCTTGACCTCCTTTTGGTCAACTAACACAAAAAATTCTCTGCAGAGAATATTCACCTAACGGTGAATGTCTGAAAACAAAGCAACAAAAATAAATAGTAGACTTTCAATTTTCAGAATTTCACCGTCAGATATAACAATCTGTCAAAGAATTGTTTTAGCCTCGATATGTTAAAGTACTTTAATTCTTCTGGCACCGCTTTTTTTGATGCTTGAATTTTTAAGAGCAGAAAGAGGCCTTTAAAAAGTGAAGGTTAAAGGCTTATTTCTGACCTTACTAATTTCTTATATTGCCTTAAGGCAACAAAAGCTAAAATGAAGAAAAATGAGGCCAAGTAAAGTGGATTAATATCAGCAAGTCCTGTTTCAACAGGTTCATGTTTTGCACCACAAACAATACCAACTCCACCCCCATATTGAGTTACTTGAACACAGGTCTGTTGGTCTTCTGCATATACTATAAGATTATTCATAGTTACGGGGGTATTATACCTATAATGTTTTTAAAAGTCAACATTATAGGTCACTATGAATAATGTTTAGTTTATATTTCAAGAAGTCGAGCGTATTTGAAGATTCTTATCTTAGAATTTAGTGTCTCACAGGTATAAAGAATTAAGTTTGCTGAATAATCAGTTATCTCTTCTCCTCTACTTTCTGCATAAATCTCATAAATATATTTTCTTTGTCTATAAGTTATTTCTACAAAATCACCGACCTTAAGATCTGGTAATTTAAAAAATGAATTTTCTCTTCTGAATTTATTTGTCCAGGAAAGATATCCAAATCTATGTGCAGCCAGAATCATTGGTTTATCCCTGTTATAGGGCGTACCAAAATCAGGAATTCTCCAAACTCCCTTTTTCAATGCTTCTTCATAATTTTCAACAGTTGCCTCATTCACTACAGTATCAACTTTTATGGAAGGAATTTTTAATCTTGTTTCTCTGGTTAATTTCTGATTGTAACTTGGCTGCCAGTCAATTTTCTCAGTTACTCGAGGTTTTACTTCATCACCTTTTGTTTGCAAAACAGTTTTCAAAATTGCTTCCGAGAAGTCATCAACTCTTGCCCCCAAGCTGTACCAAACAGATGGAGCAAAAGATAAAACAAGAAAAACGATACCCAAGTAAGCAAACATTTTTGAAAGCTTTAAAATTAGAACCTCTTTCCTTTTATGTTTTTTTAATTTGTGTCTAAACTCTGGAGTTAAAAAATTAATTAACATTATTTGTCATTGTAGCATAAAAATAGCCTTGTTTTCCTTAGGAAAGGGTAGTAAGCCTGCCCAACTCACCACCCTTCCCCGAGATCAACAAGGCCCTAA